>Ga0307511_10001365_pt1 | contig 25829 bp, 21 predicted proteins | sample 13_EM_MG_FD_200266 | JGI IMG/M metagenome (GOLD analysis project Ga0307511, IMG submission 200266) | Populus trichocarpa ectomycorrhiza microbial communities from riparian zone in the Pacific Northwest, United States - 13_EM | ecosystem: Host-associated > Plants > Roots > Unclassified | place...
TCCGCCGCCTCGGGCACTTCGGCTACAACTGCGTCGACATCGACGCGATGCTCGACTTCTACGTGGACGGCCTCGGCCTGATCGTGTCGGACCGGTCCGGCACGATGCCGGCCCGGCTGCCGGCCGAGATCCAGGCCGAGCTGGGCCCGAACGAGAAACTGCTGCACTTCACCCGGTTCGGCAGCGAACACCACCAGCTGGTGTTCATCAGCCAGCGGGTGTGGGACTGGGTCGGCCAGGCCAACGGCTCGGCCGGCGCGTCGATCAACCAGGTCACCTGGCAGGTGGGCAGCCTGGCCGAGGTGGTCGACGGCGCGGAGTGGATCTGGGGTCGCGGCGAGCGGCTGCTGCGGTCGGGGCGGGACATGCCGGGCTCGAACTGGCACACCTACCTGTTCGACCCCGAGGGCCACATCAACGAGCTGTTCTACGGCATGGAGCAGATCGGCTGGGACGGGTTGAGCAAGCCCAGCCAGATGTGGTCCGGCGTGTTCCACGAGCGGCCGTCCCTGCCGCAGCCGTCCGAGGCCACCGAGGTGGCAGACGCCGGGGGAGCGGGCATCGACATCGCGTCTGGCCATCGCGCCGAGGAGTCCACATCGGACGGTGTGGCCGTCGACGGTGTGCTCATGCGACGCCCGTTCAAGATTGTCGGCATCGGTCCGGTGAGCCTGTTCGTCGAGGATCTCGAGGCCACGAGACACTTCTACACGCAGGTGCTCGGCTTCGACGTCCGGTGCGAGGTCGAGTGGAGCGGCCATCGCGGCGTGCTGCTCAGCTGCGGGACGGACCACCACAACCTGGCCCTGTACGAGGTCGGCCTGCGCGAGGCGATTGGCCTCGACCGCCGCAACGACTCGATGGCGCTGGGATTCCGGCTGGCCAACTACCGTCAGCTCCGCGCGGCGGTCAACCACATGGTGGCCCGGGGCGCGGAGGAGGTCCAGGTGCCCGGCGAACTGGTGCCCGGCTTCGACTACGTCAGCCACCTGCGCGACCCTGATGGCAACCTCGTCCAGCTGTACTACTACCAACGTCAATGCGCGCCCGAGGATCCTTTCCCGACAACGGTGTCCGGCGCGGCGGCCCACTGGCCCGAGGTGATCGACGCGCCGAGCGATGTCTTCGGCGGGCAACAGTTCCTGGGACCGTGGCAATGAGCGGCGTGGTGCAGACCCTGTTGGCCCGCAAGCAGATCGAGGATCTGCTGATTCGGCGCGGGCGGGCCGCCGACGCGAAGGACCCGGACGCGATCCTCGCCGAGCACGTTCCTGGGTCCCGGGACGAGCACGGCATCTTCGACGGCACGATCGAGCAGTTCGCCGAGTACCTGCGGCAGAACAACTACCGGGACAGCCGGTACGGGCCGCAGCGGCACACGATCTCCAACGTGCTGGTCGACTTCGACTCGCCGGACGTCGCCCGGGCGGAGTCCTATCACCTGGCCTACCACCGGATCGTGCTGGACTCCGGCGAGTACGACGTGGACATCGGCGGCCGCTACCTGGACGTGTGCGAGCGCTTCGAAGGCCGCTGGCTGCTGCGCAGTCGCACCGTCGTCTACGACTGGTCCCGATCGAGCCCGGCGACCGACAGCCATCCAGGAGGAGGACGCATGACCACCGACGACACCTCCGCGGAGGTCGCCGCCGCCGATGTCACGGCCGCCGTGACGGAGTTGTTGGCCCGACAGGAGATCACCGACCTGCTGTACCGTCGGGCCCGGGCCGGCGATCGCCGTGACGTCGCGCTGGCGCTGAGCTGCTACCACCTCGGGGCGACCGAGAACCACGAGGGATTCGACGGCACGGCGGCCGATTTCGTCCGGGACGTCTCGATGATCTCGCCGAACTCGACCGCGCCGGTGACCGGCCTGTGGCACTTCATCTCCAACATCCTGATCGACCGGCACGGCGATCAGGCCGACGTGGAGAGCTACCACATCGCCGTGGTCACCCGGCAGGACAACGGAGTCGAGACCCAGAGCCGGATCGGCGGCCGCTACCTGGACCGGATGGAACGCCGCGACGGCCGCTGGGGGATCGTGCACCGGGACGTGGTGTTCGACTGGAGCCGGGTGGACGACGCGGCGCTGCCGTACTGGGAGCTGGTGGGCCTGGACGAGTCGAAGCTGCTGCGCGGGCAGTTCGGCCCGGACGACCCGCTGTACTCGCATCTGAAGGTGGCCAGGGGGTAGACGACCGGTGCTGGATCTCGTCATCGTCGGATGCGGGCCGGTCGGCGCGATGGCCGCCAACCTGGCCGCACGCGCCGGGCTGACCGCCGCCGTGCTCGACCGTGCGCCCGACGTCTTCGACCTGCCGCGCGCGATCCACTTCGACGCGCACATCATGCGGATCCTGCAACAGGTAGGCCTGGCTAGGGAGATGTTGCCGGACCTGAGGGTGTGGCGGCGCAGCACCTTCTACGGCGTCGACGGCGACCCGATCCGGGTGCACGACTGGCCCACCGACCGACCGTACGGCTGGGACCCGCACTACCTGTTCTACCAGCCGTACCTGGAGACCGTCCTGCGCTCGGCGTTGGAGCGGTCCGACCTCGTCGACCTCCGGCTCGGCGTCGAGGTTGTCGGCGTCGAGCAGACCGACGACCAGGTCTGCGTCACCGTCCGGGATCTGCGCACCGGCGAGTCGGGTCGGTTGTCGGCGCGCTATCTGATCGGCGCCGACGGGGCCGCCAGCTTCGTCCGGGGCAGCGCCGGCATCCGTTTGGTGGACGGTGATTTCAACGAGCCGTGGCTGGTGGTGGACGTGCGCTGCGCGCGGGAGCTGGGCCGGCCCAACGAATCGGAGATGTTCTGCGACCCGACCCGGCCGGCGACGCGCGTGCCCGGGCCGGGCGATCACCACCGGTGGGAGTTCATGTTGCTGCCCGGGGAGACGGCCGCGCACATGCAGCACCCGAAGTCCGTGCGAGCCCTGATCGCGCCCTGGGTCGGCACGGACGAGGTGGAGATCATCCGCGCGTCCGTGTACCGGTTCCACTCCCTGATCGCCCGGAACTGGCGACACGGCCGCGTTTTCCTCGCCGGGGACGCCGCCCACCAGACCCCGCCCTTTCTCGGGCAGGGGCTGTGTCACGGCATCCGTGACGTCCACAACCTGGTGACCAAGCTCGCCGCCGTGCGCGCCGGCGGGCCGGCCGAGCTGCTGCTGGACAGTTACGAGGCGGAGCGGCGTCCCCATGTCGAGCGGATCATCGGCATGTCCGTGGCGGCCGGCCGGGAGATCTGCATGCTGGATCCGGTCGAGGCCAGGAAACGAGATGTCCGGCTGCGTCGGGCGGCGATCACCGGCGAGCAGCCGCGCACGACGTTCCAGGGCATGCCGCCGCTGGCTGGCGGCCTGTTCAGCGTCACGCCCGGCGCGGGTGAGCTCTTCCCGCAGCCGTCACTGGTCGACCAGGACGGACGGCGCCGGATGTTCGACGACGCCACCGCGCCCGAAGTTGTGGTGGTCGCCCGCAGCGAAGCGGTGCCGGAGATCAAGCCGTGCGCGGATCAGCTCGGGACAACGATCGTCGCCGTCGGCGATCCCGTTGCCGGTGCCCTGTTCACCCGGGACGCGGCGGTGGGCGACTGGTTCGGCCAGCACGGCGCGCGCTTCGCGGTCGTGCGGCCGGACCGCTACGTGCACGGCACGACCGCGTCGGTGGCCGAGGCGATGGCGATGCTCCTGACCGTGTGCGGCAATTTTCCGCGCCCCGACTGACCGGTCAGGGCCGCCGCGCGACGACGGCGTGGCCGCGCTTCGCGTGCGCCCGCGCCGCCGCGCGGGCGGCCTTCACATCGCCCCTGGCGATGGCGTCGGCGATGTCCGCGTGGATCTGAGCCCGACCGGCGCGCAGCTTCTCCGCGTCCTCGCCGGGCAATGGCGTCAACTTCGGCGCGCTGGACTGCACGATCTCCAGCAGGGCGCAGTACATGGTGCGCAGCACCTCGTTGTCGCACAACTGGGCCACTTCGGCGTGGAACTCGAGGTTGCGGCGGTAGAACTCCGCGGTGTCGGTCGCGGCCATCATGTGCCCCAGTGCCTGCCGCATGCCGTCGAACTCGGGCTCGCGGTGCGCGGCGCCGGCGGCGTCGATGATCACCGCGTTCTCCAGGATGTCGCGCACCTCCAGCGCGTCGACGACCTGGGCCTCGGAGCCGGTGACCGCCATCATGCTGCGCGCCAGCCGGACTCCCATCGCCGGCTCGGCGACGAAAACCCCGCCACGGGGACCGGTCTTGGTGACCACCCGGCCCCGGTCCTCCAGCAGCTTGATGGCCTCGCTCACGGTCTGCGGCGCGACACCCAGCAGCTCGCCGAGCTCGCGCCGGGTCCCCAGCCGCACGCCGGGCTCCAACTGATCCTGCACGATTCGACGCTCGACGGCCTGCGCGGTCGCCTCCGCCCGAGACTCGCGGCGCGGCATGTCGAAGGCGAGATCGGCGACGTCCGACACCGGGACTCCTTGCGTCGTATGGCTGATCCTCAGGCAGGAACCAAATGTATCAGATATGTGGAATATGGAGATTCACTCGGCCGAGGGTCGACCTCCGTGTCTACTTGCACCGGAGTGCAATATGGCACTATGGTGCAAGTAGGGGGCGAGGAGGACGGTATGAGCACCTCGAACGACACGACACGGACTCCCTTCAGCCGCGGCTGGCATCGGGTCGGCGAGCACAGCTGGGCCTGGCTGGAACCGGACGGCGGCTGGGGCAAGGCGAACGCGGGCCTGGTGACCGATCAGGGGCACGGGTTGCAGATCGACACCCTGTTCGACCTGCCGCACGCCCAGCACATGCGCGACTCGCTCGCGCTCACGGTGCCCGGCGTCGGGATCGAAACCGTGGTCAACACGCACGCGGATCCCGACCACTGCTGGGGAAACCAGTTGTTCCCTGAGGCGGCCATCACCGTCTCGGAGCACACCGCGCGGGAAATGGCCGACGGCCACCGGCCCGAGCCCTATCGGCAGCTGTTGGCCGACGACCGGGATCTCTTGTTGCGCCACTATCTCCGTGACCTGAACACCGGATTCGGCTTCGAGGACATCGAGCTCCCGCCGCCGGCCCGGACCTTCAGCGGAACACTCGACATCGCTGTCGGCGGCGTCACCGCCCGGCTGATCGACATCGGGGCCGCGCACACCGAGGGCGACACCGTCGTGTGGGTCCCCGAGGACGGGGTCCTCTACTCGGGCGATCTGTTGTTCTCCGGCGTCCACCCGGTCATGTGGGGCGGGCCGATCGAGAACTGGATCGCCGCGTGCCGCACCATGGAGGGCCTGAACCCCAGGGTAGTCGTTCCCGGGCACGGGCCCCTGATGGACCGCGACGGCATCGTCGAGTTCCGTGGCTACCTGGAGTACCTCGCGACCGAGATCACCCATCGCTTCGAGGCCGGCATGCCCTGGCGGGAAGCCGCCGTCGACATCCCGCTGGACCGCTGGAACCGGGAGTCGCCGGAACGGGTCGCCGTCACCGTGGCCACCATGTACAGCCAGCTGGAGAAGTCGGCCAGGGTCGCGTTCGAATCCGTCCTCGCGGCGGAGGCGGCCATCGCGAGCGGCGTCCAGCGCCGGCCGCGGATCGCCCCGTTGCGGACCTCGGAGCTGGACGGGCGAGCGTCCGATCTGCTGCGGATGCCGCGGTCCGACGGCGACCTCGCGCGGCGATTCGCCGAACGTCCGCCGCTCAACCTGTTCGCGGTGCTGGTCCGGCACCCTGACTTGTTCGAGGCCTGGCTGCCTCTCGCTCTTCAGGTCACCGACGGGTCGCTGTCGGCGGCCGACCGTGAGCTCGTCACGCTGCGAACCGCGCTGCGATGCGGATCCCGCTACGAATGGGACCAGCACGCGCCGGTGGCCCTCGCGGCCGGCCTCAGAGCCGCCGATCTCGCCAGGGCCGTGAACGGGCCCGACGACCTGGGCTGGTCCGCCAGGCAGAAGGCGTTGCTGCGCTGCGTCGACGAGCTGCACGAGATGTCGACCGTCACCGAGGCGACGTGGCGGGAACTGGCCGAGCACTACGACGAACGTCAGCTCATCGAACTCGTGATGCTGGTGGGCCACTACCACGAGGTGGCCTTCGCGCTGAACGCGCTCCGCGTTCCCCTCGATCCCTGGATCGGGCCCAGCACGTTTCCCGGCGTTCCGGCCGCCTGACCGAGTGCCGTTATCATCGCCGTCGACTCGAGGGAGGCACTGCGTGGCCGAGGACCGGCGAGACCGTCGGCGGCGCGAGTTGCATGCGCGCGTCGAATCGGCCGCGCTGGACCTGTTCGTCCGCAACGGTTATCGCGCGACGACCATGGACCAGATCGCGGAGAGCGCGGACACACCGCGGCGCACTCTGTTCTACCACTTCCCCCGTAAGCGAGACATTCTCGACGTCTGGAGCGACCGGCGCCGTGCCCATCTCTCCTCGATGTTCGACGACGAGGCGCTGGCTGACGTCTCGGCGCGGGAACGGCTGATCCGGCAGTTCGAGGCCCTGGCCAGGATCAACACCGACGATCCCGCGCTGGCGCGGGTGATCGTCACGGGCCGGCTCGCCGAGATGGAGACGCTGGAGGAGTCCTTCCCGGTGTTCGAGGCGCTCCAGAACTCCGTTGCGCTCGGCCAAAATTCCGGCGAGTTCGGCGATCATGTGCCGGCCGAGACCGTCGCCGAGGTGCTCACCAGTTGCTACATGGACACGTTGCAGCGATGGGTGTTCGCCGACGGGCAGCCCGCTGAGGCCCTCGGTGACACCTTGCGGGTCAAACTCGATCTGATTCTTGACGGATTGTCCGTCCGCCCACCGTGATCTGCTTGAGTGCGGTGGTCGCAGCCGTATGCAGGGACACTACCTGTCACTCCGGTGGTTCGTAGCGCCCGTCAATGGCTGTCCAGCCGCCGTCGACCGTGAGCACGCTGGCCGTCACGTAGCTCGCGGCGTCCGAGGCGAGATACACCGCGGCGCCGGTCAACTCGTGGGGCCGGGCCCACCGGCCCAGCGCGTTCTTGGCCGCGTAGGCGGCGTACCGCACGGTGTCGGACTGGATCTCGGTCGTCATCGGTGTTTCGACCACGCCGGGAGCGATCGCGTTCACCCGCACGCTCTGGGGACCGAGTTCGGCGGCCGCGGTGCGCAGCAGCGCCACCATGCCCGCCTTCATCGCCGAGTAGATGCCCTGGCCGGGCTCCACCGTGACCGCGCGGATCGAGGTGAATCCGATGATGGAACCACGGCCACGCGCGGCCATGGGCCGGCCGAACGCCCGCAGCAGGTCGAACGACGCGCGTAGATTGAGATCCGCGATGAGGTCGTACTCGGCGTCGGAGTAGTCGGCGAGTCGCCGGCGCACGTTTGTCGCCGGCGTGAAGACAAGCACGTCGACGTCGCCCAGTTCGGCCGGCGCGGCGCGCACGGCGGCACGGTCGAGCAGATCGAGCCGGTAGGCGTCGCCGCCGATCGCGGCCGCCGTTGCGGCAGCGGTGTCAAGATCACGGTCGGCGCACACCACGGCGGCGCCGTGCGCGGCGAGAGCCAGCGCGGTCTCGCGGCCGATCCCGCTGCCGGCGCCGATCACCACCGCACGCCGGCCGTCGAGGCGGAAAAGTCGCGTGTAGTCGGTCCGCTCCTGGGCGTGGTCTCGGGTGCTCGCCGTGGTCATCGTCGTTCCCTTCACAAGATCGAGTGAGCCGATCAGCTCCTCGAGTGCAGCGAACCCAGGTACGCGAGCGCGTCCGCGCTGCGGCTGCCGGGCTCCGCCGTGCCCACGAGCAACTGCTGGCCTGGGGCGTCGCGAACGTCGAAGGTCTGGTAGGTCAGCTCGACCCGGCCGACCTCCGGGTGAACAAACACCTTGAACGCACGGGTGAGGCCACCCACGGTCTGGTCCTGCCACAACGACCGGAACTCCTCCGAAGTCCGCATGAGCTCGTCGACAAACGCGCGGATATCTGGGTTGTCCGGGTAGTAGCCGGCATTGAGCCGCAGCGCGTGCACGGCCCGCACCGCCACGCCATACCGATCCGCGAAAACGGTCGGCGCTGCGGGGTGTCGCAACAGCACCCGGATCATGTTGTCCGTGCCGGCGAACGGTGAGAGCAGTGCCGCGGCGATGGTGTTGGTCGCGAGGATGTCGAACACCGGACTCAACACGTAGGCGGCGGCACGGGGAACGGCCTCCAGTAGCCGCATCAGTTCGGGATGCACGAGGTCCTGCGGTCTGCCGGAGAGATTCGGAGTCAGCCCGGCAAGCCGGTAGAGATGGCCGCGGGCGTCGGCGTCCAACCGCAGCGCCCGTCCGATGCCGTCGAGGACCTGTGTCGAGGGATTCCGTTCCCGGCCCTGTTCCAGGCGGGTGTAGTAGTCGGCGCTCACGCCGGCCAGCACGGCGACCTCCTCCCGGCGCAAGCCCGCGACCCGGCGACCGCCGGCGACGGGCAGGCCGACGTCGGATGGTTCGAGACGGGCACGATAGGCGCGGAGAAAGACACCGAGTTCGTTCGCTGTCGTGGCCGGCATAGCCATCAGCCTAAGTCGTTCCTCACTGTGCAACCAGGGTGCGGTGCACCCAGGAAACCAAGTCCTTCCCTGGGCGCTGTGCCACCGTCAACCTCAATGTCGGACGGCTGATCGTGGCCATGCGACCAAGGAGCAGAGCAGTGGTGGATTACACCGAATTCAGGGCGCTCGGGCCGTTCATCGAACTGATCGAGGAATCGCTCGCCGGCCTGGCGGACGGCGAGCGGTACTTCGACCTGTTCGCGGACGACATCGTGATGGAATTCATCTACGCGCCACCGGGCACGCCCCCGTCGCTGCGGGGACGACAGGCGATCATCGACTCGTTCCGTGGCTACGGAAAAATCATCACCCTGGACCGGATGAGCGATTCGCGGGTCTATCCGTCCACCACACCGGGCGTGGTGGTGCTGGAGTACGCCAGTCACGGCGTCGGTGTCGGGACGGGAAAGCCCTACCACCAGAACTATGTCTCGATCGTCACCATCCGGGACCGCAAGGTCGTGCACTGGCGTGACTACTCGAACCCGCTGGTCGTCATCGACACCATCGGCGGCGGTGAGCAGATGGCGAAGGCCATGTTTCCCGACGCGTGAGCAGTACTCCAGTCCTGCCAACGAGAAGGGAACCATCATGCCCGTGCGATTCGACACCGACTTCACCATGACCGTCAACGGCGAGGCGGTCCGAGCAGCGTCGACGTTCGACGTTCTCAACCCGGCCGACGAGACCATCGTGGCGCAGGCCCCCGACTGCTCCGCGGCTCAGCTCGACGACGCCGTGGCCGCCGCCCGTGCCGCGTTTCCCAGCTGGTCGGCGCTGACCGTCGAGGAGCGTCGCCGGCATCTCGTCGCGATGGCGGACACCTTGGACGCCTACGTCGATCCGCTGAAGCGCGTGCTGACCTCCGAGCAGGGCAAGACTGTGGACGAGGCCGCGACCGAGATCGCCGGCGCCGCGCACTGGCTGCGCGAGACGGCGAAGCTGACCCTGCCGGAGACGGTGAACGAGGACAGCGCCGACCGCCTGTCGATCACCCGCCATGTGCCGCTCGGCGTCGTGGGCGCGATCGTGCCGTGGAACTTTCCGCTCGGACTGGCCGCGTTCAAGCTCGGTCCGGCCCTGCTGGCCGGCAACACCGTGGTGCTGAAGCCTTCCCCGTTCACGCCCCTCACGACGTTGAAGGTGGGGGAGTTGCTGCGTGACGTGCTCCCGGCCGGCGTGCTCAACGTCGTGTCCGGCGGTGACGAACTAGGTCCGCTGCTGACCGCGCATCCGGACATCGACAAGATCGGGTTCACCGGATCCACGGGGACTGGCCGCAAGGTGGTGGCGAGCGCCGCGGCGTCACTCAAGCGCGTCACGCTGGAGTTGGGCGGCAATGACCCGGCCATCGTCCTGGCCGACGTCGATGTAGCCACCGTCGCGCCCGCGCTGTTCTGGGGAGCGTTCTATTCCAGCGGTCAAGTCTGCCTTGCCGCCAAGCGGGTTTACGTCCACGCTGATGTCTACGAGCCGATGAAGCGCGCGTTGGCCGCCCTCGCCGGGACCGTGCGGGTCGGAAACGGAGCCGATGAGGGTGTTCAGCTCGGCCCGGTCCAGAATCGGCCGCAGTACGAGCGCGTGCTCGATCTCATTCGGGACGCGAAGACGCGGGGCTACGACTTCCTCACCGGCGGTCTGCCGGCCGAAGGGAAGGGCTACTTCGTGCCGCTGACCCTCATCGACAATCCGCCCGACGATGCCCGCATCGTCGTCGAAGAACAGTTCGGTCCGGTTCTCCCGCTGCTGAAGTTCACTGATCTCGACGACGTCATCGCGCGGGCCAACGACAGCGAGTTCGGGCTGGGCGCCTCGGTGTGGTCCGCGAACACCGACCATGCCCTGGATGTCGGCCGGCGCCTGCAGGCGGGCACGGTCTGGATCAACGAGATCCAGCATCTGACGCCCTTGGCCACTTTCGCCGGTCACAAGCAGTCGGGCCTGGGGACCGAGAGCGGCATGGAAGGACTACTCGAATACACCGTGCCACAGACCATCACCGTGCGCCGGGCGCGCCCGGCTGCCTGACGGGAGAGGAGGCAGCGGATGAGCCGGGTCGGGTCGCCGTTCGGTATTCGTTCCACCGCAGCAGAAGTGATCAGCGGGATCACGTTGAGCGGCCGGCGCGCCATCGTGACCGGAGCGTCGTCCGGGATCGGCGCGGAGATCGCGCTCGCGTTGGCCATGGCCGGTGCGGATGTCACGCTCACCGTCAGGGATCTGGCTGCGGGGCAGCGAGTGGCCGCCTCGATCATGCAGCGCGCCGACAGCGGCAGGGTGCATGTCGTTCCGCTTGATCTTGCCGACCTGGCCGCGGTCGTCGGGTTCGCCGACGCATGGCATGGCCCGCTGCACATTCTCGTCGCCAACGCCGGCCTGACCCTGCCCGAACTGCGCCGCACGCCGGCCGGGGTGGAGATGACATTCGCGGTCTGCCACCTCGGTCATTTCGCGCTCGCGCTCGGACTGCACGGCGCGTTGCGGTCCGCGGACGGCGCCCGGATTGTGTCGGTCAGTTCGGGAGCCAACCTGGTCTCGCCCGTTGTGTTCGACGACATCAGTTTCGCCTTTCGCAGCTACACGGGCTCGTTGGCGTACGGCCAAGCGAAAACCGCGAACGCACTGTTCGCCGTCGGCGTCACGGACCACTGGGCGGACGACGGCATCCTCGCCAATGCTGTGACGCCCGGCATCGTGATGTCGACCAATCTGGCCCGATATCGCACACCGGAACAGGACAGTGCCTTCCGAAGCGCCAACCGGGTGCCGGCGGAGGCTCAGAAGACCATCGAGCAGGGCGCGGCGACGCCTGTGTTCGTCGCGACCTCGTCGCTGCTGGCCGGCGTCGGTGGCCGCTACTTCGAAGACTGCGACGAAGCTCCCGTCCGTCATGAGCGTGGCGACGGGCTCAGCGGCGTCGCCGCCTACGCACTCGATCACGGCAACGCCGACCGTCTCTGGGCCGAATCGCGCTGCCTGCTCGACTCGTGAGTCAGCCGGCGGCATCCGTGAGCTTGGACGGGTGCGTGGCCAGCGCCGTGACGGTGATGTCCAGGTAGGGGAACAGCGGCAGGCCGGTCAGCAACTCGTGCAGTTCGTCGGCGGAATCGACGTCGAAGATCGAGAAGTTGGCGTACTCGCCGGCGATCCGCCACAGCTGCGGCCACTTCCCCGCGCGCTGCAACCGTTGGCTGTAGTCCTTCTCATGCGCCACGATCTCGGCCTGCTGCCGCGGGTCGAGATCGGACGGGAGGTGCACGTCCATCCGTACGTGGAACAGCATCGGCTCAGGACCGGACGGGGTCGAGGACGAAGTCGTAGGCCACGGTCTGGCCGTCGGCGGCGGGCCTCGGGTCCAACACCAGCTCCGGCTTGACGGCCGAGGCGATGTCGTCGTCGTTGTGCTCGTCGCCGGGGAAGTACAGCTGGGCGGTGAGCAGTTCGTGGCCCGGCGCGGACACCTTGACGTGGATGTGCGCCGGCCGCCAGGCGTGCCAGCCGGCGGCGGCGATCAGCTGGCCGCACGCCCCGTCCGTCGGGATCTGGTACGGAGCCGGGCGGACGGTGTGGATCTCGAACCGGCCGTCCGCGTCGGTGGCGAACGTGGCGCGCAGGTTCCACTCGGGAATGCCTGGGGCGAACTGGGAGTACAGCCCGTCGTTGTCGGCGTGCCACAGCTCGATGCTGGCGCGGTCAAGGGCCGTGCCGTCGGTGGCGGTGACGCGGCCGGTCCACACCAGCGGCGTGCCACCTTCGTTGGGGCGCATGGGCACGGAGCCGGACGAGCCGACGGCGGGCGACCCGGGCACGTAGTAGGGGCCCTCGATGGTGCCCTTGCTGCCGTGGCGGTGCTCGGTGGCGACCTCCTCGACGACGTGTTCGACCCAGACGTCGAGGAACAGCGGCCACTCGCCGGTCTCGCCGGCGCTGATCAGCCATGCCTTGAGGGCGTTGTACTCCTCGTAGGTGACGCGGTGTCGGCGGATCGTCGCGTGCACGCTCTCCAGCACCTCGCGGGCGAGCAGGCTGACCCGCTCCTGGGAGGTGGCGGCGGCAGTGGCGACCTTGTCGGCCTTGAAGCGGTCGGTGGCGCTCGCGCCGGAGCCGGCCGCGGTCGGGACGGGGTGGATGGCAGTCACGGGATCCTCCTTGATCCGGACGCCGGACTCAGCGGTCCTGGCGATAGCGTTCGAGCTTGTCGGGGTCGATTTCGGCGCCGAGTCCCGCGCCGGGGCGGATGGCCAGCTCGCCGTCGCGGATCTGCAGCGGTTCCGCGAGCAGGTCGTCGGACATGTCCAGGAAGTTCGACAGCTCCCCGGCCCGACGCGAGGTCAGCCGGTAGGCCGCGCCGAACGCGACGGCGCACAGCGAGCCGAGCTGGCCGTCGATCTGGTTGCCCAGCACCACTTCCAGGCCGAGTCCCTCGGCGAGGTGGTGCACGCGCTGGGAATGGGTGAAGCCGGTGCGGGCGGTCTTGATGCTGATCGCGGTGGCGGAGCCGCCGAGCACCTCGCGGGTCACGTCGGCGGCGGTGACGGCGGACTCGTCGGCGATGAACGGCACATCGAGTTGCCGCACCAGCCAACGTCGGCCGAGCACGTCGTCGGCGGGGCAGAGCTCCTCGGCGAACAGCAGGTCCAGGTCGGCCATCTGCTTCATCGCGCGGGCGGATTCCGCGGCGGTCCAGCCGCGGTTGCCGTCTACGTACAGCTCCATGCCGTCGCCGAGGCCCTCGCGCAGCGCCCGCACCACCGCGGTGTCCAGCTCGACAGGGCGGCGGCCGACCTTCACCTTGAACGTGGCGATGCCGTGCTCGTCCCGCATTCGCTCGGCCTCGGCGACCATCGCCGCCGGCTCGGCGAAGCCCAGCATGTGCGAGACCCGCATCCGGTCGGTGTAGCCGCCGAGCAGCTCGGTGACGGACACGTCGAGGGTGCGGCCGACGGCGTCCCAGGCGGCCATGTCGATGGCCGACTTGGCCGCCGGATTGCCGACGGTGCGGGCCAGCCGGGCCAGCATGGTCTCGCGTTCGAGCAGGCTCAGCCCGACCACCTGCGGCGCGAAGATCGTGTCGATCACGGCGATCACGCCGGCCTGGGTCTCGCCGTAGGTGAACGGCCGCGGCGGCGCCTCCGCGACGCCGACGATCCCGTCGTCGGTGTGCACGCGGACCAGCACGTGCTCGGCGACGTGGACCTCGCCGGAGGCGAACCGGAGTGGCTTGCGGTAGGGGATCGCGAAGGGGATCGCCTCCACCTGGGTGATCTTCATGAGCGGATCTCCGACGGTTCGGGGGCGAGGCAGGTACGGACGACGTCCAGGACCGCGCGGACGAGCGGCGAGTCGGCGCCCCGCGGCCAGGCCAGCGCGAGCTCGACGGTGGCGGCGTCGGTGAGATCGCGGAACACCACGCCGGTCAGCGGCAGGGCGCGGGCCGACGCCGGCACCACCGCGACGCCGAGGCCGCCCGCGACCAACGCCAGCAGGACGGCGGTGCCGGCTGCCTCGTGCTCACGGTGCGGGGTGAAGCCGGCTGTCCGGCAGCTGCGCAGCACGGCCTCGTTGACGACGGAGTCCTTGCTGGCGTACACGATGAACGACTCGGCGCGAAGGTCCACCATGGACACTTCTGGCTCGGTCGCCAGCCGGTGGTCGGCCGGCGCCGCGAGGATCAGCGGCTCCGCCTCGACGGTGTGCAGCTCGATGCCGTCACCGATGACCGGGGGCCGCAGCACGCCGATGTCCAGCGTGCCGGCCCGCAGTCCCTCGCACTGGTCCGGGGTCAGCAGGTCGGCGTGCACCTCCAGCGCCACGCCGGGCAGATCCCGTTGCACGGCACGGGCGACGCGCGGCAGGTGGGCCACCGCCGACGTGCCGGTGAAGCCGACTCGGACGAGACCGAACCGGCCGTCGGCGATGCGCCGGACGCCTCGGACGCTGTCGTCCACCGCGTCGAGCACCCGGTGCGCCTCGGCCAGGAAGAACTCCCCGGCCGGGGTGAGGTGCACTTGACGAGTGGTGCGGGTGAACAGCGGCACGCCCAGCTCGGCCTCCAGCTGCCGAATGGCGTGCGAGAGCGCCGGCTGGGCCACGTGCAGGCCTTCGGCGGCCTTGCCGAAGTGACACGTCTCGGCCACGGCGGTGAAGTAGCGCAGGTGACGAAGCTCCATCGTCGGACCTCCTTCGGGCTCCGGGACGTGACGTCGACGGAACCCACGGTAGGAGCGGTATTGAGCGTGGACAAGGACCAGATATTGCCCGATTGATACACCAGATCAATCAATAGCACCCTGGGTCAGGACTGGGCATTCGCCCGGGGTGACGATCGCCACCGGCTGCCATGGTCGAGGACAGCGCCGCTCGACGCCGCGATTCACCAAGGCCGCTGGAGGACCCATGACCGACACCCTGGGGCACCTGTCCGCCGTGCTCGCCGACGCCGTCGTCGACGACCCGGACGCGGGCGTCTACCGCGCCAACCGTCGCATCTTCACCGACGAGGAGATCTTCGAGCTGGAGATGAAGTACATCTTCGAGGGCAACTGGATCTACCTGGCCCACGAGAGCCAGCTGCCCGATCCCGGCGACTACCTGACCACCTACATCGGCCGGCAGCCGGTGGTCATCACCCGCGACCGGGACGGCGAGCTGCACTGCCTGATCAACGCCTGCGCGCACCGCGGCGCCATGGTCTGCCGCCGCAAGACCGACAACCGGCTCACCCTGACCTGCCCGTTCCACGGCTGGACCTTCCGCAACGACGGCACGCTGCTCAAGGTCAAGGACCCCGACGGCGCCGGCTACCCGGCCTCGTTCAACACCGGCGGCTCGCACGACATGACTAAGGTGGCCCGGTTCGAGGGCTACCGCGGCTTCCTGTTCGCCAGCCTCAACCCGGACGTGCCGACGCTGGCCGAGCACCTCGGCGACACCACCAAGGTCATCGACATGCTCGTCGACCAGTCGCCGGACGGCCTGGAGGTGCTACGCGGTTCGTCGACCTACACCTACGACGGGAACTGGAAGGTGCAGGCGGAGAACGGCGCCGACGGCTACCACGTCACGGCGACGCACTGGAACTACGCCGCCACCACCGCCCGCCGCAACACCGGCGAGTCCAAGAACGACACCAAGGCACTCGACGCCGGCGGCTGGGGCAAGTCCGGCGGCGGCTACTGGTCCTTCCCCCACGGCCACCTGTGCCTGTGGACCTGGGCGGCCAATCCGCAGGACCGTCCACTGTGGTACAGGATGGACGAGCTCAAGCGCGAGTTCGGCGACACCAAGGGCGAGTTCATGGTCAAGGGGTCCCGCAACCTGTGCCTGTACCCCAACGTGTACCTGATGGACCAGTTCAGCACCCAGATCCGGCACTTCCGGCCGATCGCGCCGGACAAGACCGAGATCACCATCTATTGCATCGCGCCCAAGGGCGAGAGCCCGCAGGCCCGGGCGCACCGGATCCGGCAGTACGAGGACTTCTTCAACGCCTCCGGCATGGCCACACCCGACGACCTGGAGGAGTTCCGCTCCTGCCAGCTCACTTTCCGCGCGGGCGCCGCCCCGTGGAACGACATGAGCCGTGGCGCCGAGCACTGGCTGACCGGGCCGGACCCGGTCGCCACCTCGCTGGGCATGACCGGCGTGATCTCCGCCGGTCAGCGCAACGAGGACGAGGGCCTCTACCCCGTGCAGCACGGCCACTGGCTGCGCACCATGCGCGCCGCCCTTGCTCGGGAACGGGCAGAGTCCGAAGTGGACACTATGCCGTCGACCACCGTGCGCGCCTGAGGAGCCGACGATGACCATCACCGCCGAGACTCCACTGAAGTCCCTCACCCACAACGACATCGAGCAGTTCCTCTACCGCGAGGCACGCTACCTGGACGACCGCGAGTTCGAGAAATGGCTAGAGTGCTACGCCGAGGACGTCGTCTACTGGATGCCCTCCTGGGGAGACGACGACCGGCTGACCGAGAATCCGCAGACCGACATCTCGCTGATTTACTACCCCAATAAGGGCGGCCTGGAGGACCGGGTGTTCCGCATCCGCACCGAGCGCTCCAGCGCCACCTCGATCCCGGAGCCGCGGACCAGCCACAACATCAGCAACGTCGAGGTGATCGAGCGCCACGGCGACCGGGTGGACGTGCGCTTCAACTGGCACACCATGTACTTCCGGTACAAGACCGTGGACCCCTACTACGGGACCTCGTTCTACACCATCGACTTCTCCGGCGACGCGCCGCTGATCCGCCGCAAGACCGTGGTGCTCAAGAACGACTACATCCACCACGTCGTCGACATCTACCACATCTGAGCCGGCCGGGGAGACGCCATGACGCACCAGGTCGCACTGTCCTTCGAGGACGGTGTCACGCGGTTCATCACCTGCGCCGACGGGCAGACGGTCGCCGACGCGTCCTACCGGCAGCGGGTGAACATCCCGCTGGACTGCCGCGACGGGGCCTGCGGCACCTGCAAGGCGTTCTGCGAGTCCGGCGAGTACGACGGCGGCGCCTACATCGACGACGCGCTGTCCGCCGACGAGGCGGCCGCCGGTTATGTGCTGCCGTGCAGCATGCGGCCGAGGTCCGATCTCGTGCTGCGCATCGCGAGCACATCGGCGGTCGCGAAAACCCAGGCGTCCACCTACCGCGGCACGGTGACCGGGCTGGAGCGGCTGTCGCCGACGACCGTCGCCCTGACCGTGGAGACCCCGGAGCGGGACGAGCTCGCGTTCCTGCCGGGCCAGTACGTCAACATCGCCGTGCCCGGCACCGACCAGACCCGCTCGTACTCGTTCAGCAACGCCCCGGACGACAAGGCCCTCACGTTCCTGGTGAAGCTCACGCCCGGCGGCGCGATGTCGACCTACCTCACCGAGCGGGCCGCCGTCGGCGACGAGCTCACCTTCACCGGTCCGAACGGTAGCTTCTTCCTGCGCGAGGCCGAACACCCGGTGCTGCTGTTGGCCGGCGGGACCGGACTGGCCCCGATGCTGTCCATCGTGCGCGGTATGAGGGCAACCGGATCCACCCGGCCGGCCCACCTGGTCTACGGCGTGACCACCGACGATGATCTCGTCGAGACGGATACCCTCGCCGAACTCGCCGCCCAGGTCGGCGGCCCGACCTGGGACCACTGCGTCGCGGACCCGAACAGCGCCGCGCCGAACAAGGGATACGTGACGGGCCTGGTCCGGGACGAGCACCTGCACGACGGCGAGGTGGCCGTGTACGTGTGCGGGCCGCCGGCGATGGTCGAGGCCGTCCGCAAGCACTTCGCGGACCTCGGCGTCGAGCCGATCGGCTTCTACTACGAGAAGTTCGCGCCCTCGACCGCCCCGGCCGCGCCCACCGTCGTCGAGCCGGTCGTCATTGAGCCCGCCGTGGAGCCCGTCGAAGAGCACAGCGGCGACACGCGGATTCTCGATCCGGGTGACCCGATGCTGCCGGCCGTCACGGCACGGGCGATCGCGGGCCAGGAGATGCTGCCCGCCTATGAGGACGTCACATCGAAGCCGCGATTCCTCAGCCCCGGCCGGTTCGCCGGCAAGGTCGTCCTGGTCACCGGTGCCGCGCAGGGCATCGGAGAGCGCACCGCCCGGCGGATCAGCGCCGAGGGCGGCACGCTTGTGCTCGCCGACCGGTCCGACCTTGTCACCGACCTCGCCGAGGAGTTGGCCGGCGAGGTGCTGGCGGTCACTGCGGACCTGGAGACCTGGTCGGGCGCGGCGGCCGTCGTCGACCGCGCGCTGAGCCGGTTCGGTCGGATCGACGTGCTGGTCAACAACGTCGGCGGGGCGATCCGGTTCAAACCGTTCACCGAGTTCACCGAGCAGGAGATCGCCGCCGAGATCAGCCGCTCGCTGATGACCACGCTGTGGTGCTGCCGGGCCGCGCTGCCCTCGATGGTCGAGCGGGGGAGCGGTGTCATCGTGAACGTCTCCTCGGCCGCCACCCGCGGCATCCACCGGATCCCCTACTCGGCAGCCAAGGGCGGCGTCAACGCAATCACCGCGTCGCTGGCGCTCGAGTACGCCCACGCCGGCATCAGGGTCGTCGCCACCGCCCCCGGCGGCACCGACGCGCCGCCGCGACGGATCTCCCGGGGCGGACCGGAGCTGGTCACCGATCAGGAACGGGCCTGGTACCAGGCGCACATCGACCAGACCATCGACTCGTCCCTGCTGAAGCGGTACGGATCCCTCGACGAGCAGGCCGCGGCGATCGCGTTCCTGGCCTCCGACGAGGCGTCCTACATCACGGGCACGGTGCTGCCGGTCGCGGGCGGCGACCCGGGCTGAACTCGAGCCCGTGGGTCGTCGCCGATCTACTGTGGGCAGGTGATCGGACCGACACAGCCGTTGGTCGGCCACGGCGACGCGTTCGCCGACCTGGTGCACCTGTTGCGGCGGGCGAGTGAGAGCCGCTGCGGCCTCGTCGTGGTCAGCGGGCCGGCGGGCGTCGGCAAGACCGCGCTCGTCGAGCACCTGCTGACCCGACACGATGGCCCGACAACGCGGGCCGTCGCGGCGAGCTGGGAGCGACACCGCGCCCACGGCGTGCTCACCCAGCTGTTCCCCGGTCTTGACGTCCATGCCGACCCGGTTGAGATCGCCGAGCGCATGACACGGCAACTCACCGGGACCACCGTGGCCGTGATCGACGACGCGCACTGGGCTGATTTTCCTTCCCTGCAAGCTATCGCGTCCGCAATACGCCGCCACCCGGACACCCGGCTGCTCGTTGTCGTCACTGCGGTCACCGACGACCCGAACGCCCATGCGGCGGCGCTCGACCTGTTGCCCCGCGTCGCCACCGCTGAGATCCGGTTGGCTCCCTTGACCACCGCGCAGGTCGGCGAGTTGGCCGCATCGCAAGGAGTGACGTTGCCGCCGTCGGTGGCGGACCGCCTGCGTCGGCACACCGCGGGCATCGGACGCCACGTCGTGCAGCTGCTGGCCGAAGTGCCGGCCTCGACGTGGGCCCGCTTCGACCCCGAACTGCCAGCACCGGCGGCCATCGCCGCCCAGGTGCGGGAACTGTTGGCGGCGTGCTCACCGACCGGCCGCAGTTTCGCGGAAGCCATCGCCGTGCTTGGTGACGGCACCGCCGTCAAGGACGCCGCCCGGCTGGCCGGTGTCACAGACGACCTGCTGCCGGTGCTCGACGAGGTCAGCGCCGCGGGCCTGATCACGTTCGCACCGCACGGACTGACCGAGGTGAGCCCGGCGAACCCGATGGTGCGGGCCGCGGTGATGGCCACGCTCGGACCGGCCCGGCGAGCCGCCCTCCATCGGCAGGCGGCGGCCGTGGTCGACGACCCCGCGCGTGCACTGCGGCTGCTGGGGGCGGCCAGCCCCATGCCGGATCCCGTCGTCGCCGACCACCTCGACACGCTGGCCACCGAACGGGCCGCCGACGGCGCATGGGCGGCCGCCGCTTCGCTGCTGACCGACGCGAGCCGGCTCACCGAGGACCTGTCACTTCGTGAAAGCCGCCTCACCCGAGCCGTCGACGCGCTGATCGCCGCCGGCGACGCATTCGCGGCCACGGCACTCATGCCGGAGGTCGACAGCCTGCGTGAGACGCCGGCACGCAACGCCGTCCTGGGCTATCTGGCGATCGTGCGCGGCCGGGCCACCGAGGCGGAGACCCGGCTCGGCCGCGCCTGGGATCTGGTCAACGCCGAGCGCGACCCCTACGTCGGCGCCATGATCTGCCAGCGGCACGTGCTGCACGCCCTGGCCCGCTGCCGGCCGGACGACCTCGTGACGTGGGCCGAGCGCGCGATCTCCCTGGCCGGCGCCGACTCCCCGGCCGCGGTGGAAACGGCCGCGATCCGCGGGCTGGGACTGGCCGGCCTCGGACAGACCGAGCGGGCAAGGGCGGAGTACGCCGAGCTGGCCACCCGGGTCGGTCACGGCGCGCAGGCCCAGCGGGTCACGCTGGCCCGGGGCTGGCTCAACCTGATGACCGACGCCGTCGACGACGCACGTGCCGATCTGGAGAGCGCCGTGCCCACCACGTTCTACGGCGGCTCGTCCCGGATCTCGTTGTGGGCGCGGGCCTGGCTGGCCCGGGTCCAGTTCCTGACGGGGGAGTGGGACGAGGCCGAGCGGACCGTGCGGGACTCGTGGGCGCTCGTCGAGCGCAGCGGCATCGTGCTCACCGGCCCGCTGCTGGGCTGGACCGAGGTGGCTCTGCATGCCCTGCGCGGCGATTGGGCTCAGGCGGAGCAGGCGGAGCAGGCGGTGCTGCGCTGCGACGCCGGCTCCCGGGACTACGAGATCATGAGGATCCCGGTCCACCTGGCCCGGGCGCACATCGCCGAGGCACGGGCCGATGCCGACGGCGTGCTGCGGGCGTTGCAACCGCTCACCCGGACCTCGGCCGCCGATGACCCCGGCCTGTGGGCGTGGGCGGACATGTATGCGCACGCCCTGGTGATGGTGGGACGTCACGAGGAGGCCGACAGCGTCCTCGCACGGCATGAACAGATCGCCGCCGCGCGTGGCCACGTCTCGGCCAGGGCCAGGCTTTCCTCGGCCCGGGGTCGGTTGCTGGCCGCGCAGGGCGACCTGGCGGCCGGGTGCGCGGCGTTCGAGGAGGCCCTGCGGCTGCTGGACGGGCTGCCGCTGCGCTACGACCAGGCCCGCGTGAACTTCGCCTACGGCCAGACTCTGCGCCGCGCCGGCAAACGCCGCGAGGCGGACGCGGTCATCGCCGCCGCCCGCGATCTCTTCGCCGCCATGGGCGGGGCGACGTATGTGGCGCGCTGCGACCGTGAGCTGAAGGCCGGCGGCGTGCACACCGGCCGCCCGGAACGCGTGTTCAATGAGCTGACCCCGCAGGAACAAGCCGTCTCCCAGCTTGTCGCCAGTGGACTGTCCAATCGGGACGTCGCCGCCGAACTGTTCCTGTCCGCCAAGACCGTCCAGTACCACCTGACCCGCGTCTACGCCAAGCTGGGCATCCGCTCTCGGGCCGAACTCGCCGCGCGCCTGAACCCGCGCTGACGGCCATCACACAGCAGGGAACCGACACAATGGACGAATACGACTTCGTGGTGGTCGACGGTGGAACCGCCGGCTGCGTGCTCGCCGCCCGCCTGTCCGAGGAGGCCGACAGCCGCGTGTTGTTGCTCGAGGCCGGCGCGGAACACGGGCCGGAGAATTCCCTCGACTACGCCGGCATGTGGGGATCGACCGTGGACTGGGCGTTTCGCACCACGCCGCAGTCACAACTCGGCGGCGTGGTCGTGCCTGTTCCCCGAGGCAAGGTGCTGGGCGGCTCCAGCGCCATCAACTCGATGGCCCACGTCCGGGCCCATCCGTCGAGCTACGACGCGTGGGAGAAAGCCGGGGCCATCGGCTGGAACTACCGGACGATGCTGCCTTTCCTCAAGCGCTGCGAACAGGCTCCGGAGATGGATCCGCACTGGCGCGGCGCGGCCGGGCCCATGCTGGTCGCGCCCCCGCCTCAGGCTGAGCCGGGTTCCTTCTTCCGCGCGGCCTACGAGGCCATGCGGGAGGTCGGGATACCGGCGACCGTGGACGGCAACGGCGAACGCGTCGAAGGCGTCGCGCGCACCGAGTTGAACATCGTCGACTTCGCTCGGCAAAGCGCCGCGGACGCCTATGTCCGTCCGGTTCTCCATCGGCCGAACCTCAGGGTGGTGACCAACGCGTTCGTGCAGTGCCTGGTACTGGCCGGCGGAAGGTGCACCGGCGTGCAGTACACAGTGGACGGCGTGTCGCGGACGGTCCGCGCCGAGCGCGACGTGGTGCTCGCGGCCGGTGTCATCGGGTCGGCGCAGTTGCTGCTGGTGTCGGGAATCGGGCCGGCGGAGCATCTCGAACGGGTCGGCGTCGAGGTGATCCACGATCTACCGGGCGTCGGCGGCAACCTGCAGGATCACCCGTTCACGCACGTGTCCTTCGGTACCAACGCGCCAGTGGCCGGTGCGGGTCTGCCCGACGTTCCGCACGCCGTCATGCGCAGCGATCCGGCCGCCGACCCCGATCTTCAGCTCGTCGTCACGCCGGTGGCGATGGCCGTGCGCGCGAAGGGCGAGACCTTCGAGCCGTGGGGCAGCGCACGGTGGCGGCCGGAACCCAGCGTCGGATACTCGGTCACCGTTTCCGTGCAGCGGCCTGAAAGCCGCGGCACTTTGCGGCTGGCCAGCCCCGACCCCGCCGTCGCGCCGTTGATCGATCCCGGCTTCTACTCCGACACCCGCGACCTGGACCGGATGGTGATCGGGATCCACAGGGCGCGGGCGATCGGCGCGTCGCGGGCGCTGACGCCGTGGCGCGTGGCGGAACTGACGCCCGGGGCAGCGGTGACCGACGACGCCTCGCTGCGTGACTACGTCCGATCGGCGACCGGTTCGTTCGCCCACCTCGTGGGCACCTGCGCCATCGGCACCGACGAACAGGCGGTGGTGGACACGCAACTTCGAGTCCGCGGTGTCGACGGACTGCGCATCGCCGACGCGTCCGTGATGCCCTCCATCGTGGCGGCCAACACCAATGCCACGGTGCTGGCCGTCGCCGAGCGGGCAGCCGTGGTCATCGCCGCCGCGCCGCGCTGACTGCTCTACCCGGGCACGATGTGCAGGCGGTAGGCCTGCACCGCGATCAGCGTCTCCGTGATGCCGCGGGGTTCGGACATTGCCCGGCCGGTGAGCGCCTCGATGCGGTCGAGGCGGTGTCGGACCGTGTTGCGGTGGCAGTACAGCAGCTCCGCCGTGCGGTTGATGTTGCCGCCGGCGTCGCACCACACCTCGATCGTGTCCAACAGGGTTTGCTGGTCCTCGGTCGGTAGCTTCAGCAGGCCGCCGAGCACGCTCTCGGCCATGTCGCGGGCGGTCTCCGGGGCACTGGCCACCAGTGTCTCCAGTGGACGGTCGCCGTAGGTGCTGACATTGTGCGTGCCCGGCGGCAGCGACGCGAGCGCGACGTGCGCCAGTCGCGCGGCCAGCGGTGTGTGTCCCAATTGGTTGTAGACCGAACTCACGCCGACCCGGCCGGTGGCGCACTGCGCCATCACCTCTCGCACCAGCCCGGTCCGATCGATCGTGCCGAGGCTGACGATGCCTATCTGCTCCAGCAGCGTCATGCTCCACACCGACGGCACGCCCTGGGCTCGCAGCGCCTGTTCCGGGTCGGCCTGCCCCCGGTCGCCTTCCACGACCACGACGCAGAACTGGCCACTTTTGGGCAGCGCCAGGGCGTCCGCGCTGTGCCGCAGCTCGACGGTGTTGCCGCCCGCGCCGGTCAGCAGCGCCGTTACGCACGCCTCGCGTTCCTGGGCGGCCCTCTGGTCGCGCTGCCGGGCGGCGTCCCGGTACGCGTCGGTCATCGCCGACGTCCAGTGCTCGTACTCGATCCAGATGTCGCCGGCCTGCTCCAGCAACGCCTGGTACGTGTCCGGATCGCGCCGACGGGCCAGATCCCGGGCGAGATCCCAGGCCGCGTGGGCACATTCCCGGAATGCGAGCACAGCTTCCTCCGGCGTGACACCACCCTCGACGAGCTCACGGGCCGCGTCCTCGGCGTAGCAGTGCTCCGCGCCCGAGCCGTTGGTCAGCACGCGGATGACGTCGGCAACGAATCGCCGGCGCAGGTCGTCCAGCAGCGGCCCGGCCGACCGTTCGAGCAGCGTGGGCGCCCGCTCGCGGAGCTCGGCGGCCAGCTCGACCAACTCGTGCATACGCCCAAGGTACGGCGTGCGCGCGCAGGGAGGGCGGTGACCAACCCGACAGTCGGTGTGCACGTGCACACCGATCGGGGCGGAACGGTGTCTGCCGAGCCATCGTCCGGGAGAGCCCGCCGCGGATAGCGTGGATGGCAGCTCAGGCCGCCGTCGCCGCCGACCTGCCTCCCTTCCCCGAGGCTCCCATTTCGCGAGGTGATCCGCCATGCCCACAGTCCACCAGGCCACCTGGGAACTGCTCCGCGCGCTCGGCGTGCGCAAGGTCTTCGGCAACCCCGGCTCGACCGAGATGCCGTTCCTGGCCGACTTTCCCGCCGACATCGACTACGTGCTCGCCCTGCACGAGGGTTCGGTGGTCGGCATGGCCGACGCCTACGCCCAGGCGACCGGCGAGCCGACCCTGGTCAACCTGCACACCGCCGCCGGACTCGGCACCGCCATGGGGGCCATCGTCAACGCGGCCGGCGCGCACAGCCCGCTGGTGATCACCGCCGGCCAGCAGGTACGGGCCATGCTGACGCTGGAGCCGCTGCTGTCCAACCCGGACGCCACGACGTTGCCGAAGCCCGCCGTCAAGTGGGCGTTCGAACCGCCGCGCGCCCAGGACGTGCCGGCCGCACTTGCCCGCGCGTTCCACTACGCCTCGCTGCCACCCGCCGGTCCGGTGTTCGGGCTCTGGGCCAAATTGCGTGATCAACTAGACTCGATCCGACAGGTTCGTGCTACGTTGCGTGCAGGATTCTCTTCCTCAGCAAGGGAAATTCAGCTCGGCCGAATGCCATCCTCTTGAGGAGCTTGATCTTGTTGACTGTTCCTTCGGTGGGACCGTTGCTCCACGGCAGCGTGAGTCCGGCGGTCACTGCGGCCAGGTCCTGACACAGGCCGTTGGCGAAGGAGTGCAGTGCGGGCAGGTTGTCCTCGCGGACGCAGTCCATCCAGTCGGGCAGGCGGTCGCCGCCGAGGTTGCGGATCATGCACGCGAACGAGCCGACGTGCCGACGGGTGGCCTCCAGTTCGGGGCATCGGGCGAGGATCTCCTTGAGCCGCAAGCAGTCCTTGTGGGGCAGGTTGTCGGGGTCACGCATGATCCACCCGGTGACGTGGCGGATTTTCGGCGGAGCGGAGGCTGTAGGGGCGGCGGCCACCACGGCTCTGGGTGCGCGGCCGGCGCGAAAGGGGCGCAGGTAGCGGTAGACAGTCTGGGCACTGCCCCGGTAGCCCTGCTCGCGGATTTCGGTGATCAGCCGGGTGACGTTGGTGTGGCCGCCGATCCAACGCTGGTTGAGGTAGGGCTTGAAGTTGTCCAGCAGTGAGTACCGGGAGGTGGTCTTGGCGATGAGATCCTCGACGTCGTCGGCCTGGACGATCCGGCGGACCGTTTTCCGGTCCAGCCGAAGCTCGCGAGTGATCGCCCGAATCCCCATGCCTTCGGCGTGCAAGGCCCGCACAGCGTCGTACCGCTCGCGGATCCTCGCCACGAACGACGACTCCGCCAGCCCGCCAGGGTCGGCCGGCACAAGGTCGAGAGCCGGCGGCGG
>Ga0307511_10001366_pt1 | contig 25827 bp, 27 predicted proteins | sample 13_EM_MG_FD_200266 | JGI IMG/M metagenome (GOLD analysis project Ga0307511, IMG submission 200266) | Populus trichocarpa ectomycorrhiza microbial communities from riparian zone in the Pacific Northwest, United States - 13_EM | ecosystem: Host-associated > Plants > Roots > Unclassified | place...
ACCAAGGACGCCGGTACCATTTGTGGCTTGAATGTCTTACGTATCGTCAACGAGCCCACCGCTGCCGCCATCGCCTACGGCCTCGACAAGAAGATCGTCGGTGAACGCAACGTTCTCATCTTCGATCACGGCGGAAGAATTTTCGATGTCTCTCTCTTGACGATTGAAGAGGGTATCTTCGAGGTCAAGGCCACCGCTAGTGACACCCGCTTGGGGGGGCGAGGGTTTCAATAATAGGCTCGTCAACCACTTCGTGCGGGAGTTCAAGTGCAAGAACAAGAAGGATCCCTCCTCCAACCCTCATGCTCTCCGCCATCTCCGTACCGCCCTTTCTCCACCACGGCATTAAGACTCATCGTCGTGCCCGTGGCAGGTCCGGTTGGCTTCCTGCACCTGCTGCATCAACCCGATTCGTATGACACCCCGCTCTGTCTTTACGGTCACGCACGCTGGGGTCACCACGGTTTGAAAGGTGAGTTTTCGTCAGCATGCCATTTATAACTCATTGTTCACGCAACTGTGATCATTGAGGGTTTTCTCCTCTCCCCCCACCCACCGCGTTTCTTCAGGCTCGCCCCGACGACATCCGACCTCTCCATCCGTTTTAGGGCCGCAACTCCTGTTGTTCCCGGGTATGTCACGGAAAATGATACCGGTTGAACAATACTGAGGAGGCCCACAGATCGCTTTGGACGGAAGACCAAGACGACCCCCCATGGTCTCGTCCACAATGGGAATCTGGGGTCTCGTGTGAGGGGGAATAGTATATATGCTATTGTGCTTTGGGGACATTGTGTACCAGTAATTAGACATCCCTGTTTTCGACTGTTTTCGATACTTTTGCTTTTTGTGCTTTTTGGTTTGCAGCTTGCTTCAAGTTGACAATTGTGATGGTTGCTTTTCGGTCCCGTGCTTTTCTTACTTTTCCGCCGATCAAAGCACGAAAAGCAGCAAAAGCAACACGCAGTTTTCCTGATGTACCCCAGATACTAGTTCGTCTTAGACCGTAAAGTGTGCCTTAAGGCAGGAGCGAATTGTTATCCAAGTCCAACCCGAGCGATAGCTCGTAAGGGAACTCGTTGGGGAACTCTGGACCAGTGGAACTGCGACAGTACTTGTAAAGATTCCTGATAATCGTTGCCCGCTTCTCTGCATCAGGAAAACTGCGTGTTGCTTTTGTTGCTTTTCATGCTTGACCGACGGAAAAGCAAGAAAAGCACGGCACCGAAAAGCAGCCATCACATTCACCAAGCAAGTCGCAAACTGAAAAGCACAAAAAGCAAAAGTATAGAAAATAGTCAAAAATAGGGTATTTCTAATCACTAGTACATTGACCCAAAAGCATGATAACTTGTATACTGTTTCCCTCATGCGAGAACTCCGGATTCCCATTGAGGGTGAGACAACGGAGAGTCATCTCAGCCTTCCGGTCAAGATGAGCTGCGGTCCTGAAACAGATAGAGAGGCTGGATGCTGTTGAGTGTCAACCCGTGAGTTTGACAGGTCACATAAAACCAGAACTCACATTTGTACCTAGGAAACCTCTCGATCGTCCTCCTGCGTACGCAACAACGATGGTGGTGTCACTAACAATGGCCCCTTGTTCTTGGGACCTCTCTTGGCAGAAGCGGTGTCGGGTCGGTCCAGCAGGGACGCGACGAGTCTCGATACAGTTGCGGTGGGAAAGAGAGGTTCATGTGACCGTGACAAGATCACGACCGACCAGAATTGACCAAGTCCAAACTTAGTCTAAACTCCACCGCCACCTTCACACGCAAGATTTACCTCGCACACAGGTCTCACCCCCACCTCACCCCCCGGTTTCACTTATCCCAGAGGGCTGAAGATTCTGTTCACCAATGGAGGGAGGTTGCTAATGTCTCGTTTCCGTGGGGAAATAGTTTGACTGGATGTGTATGGCAGGCAAGGAACTGGTGCGCCAACCGTTCGTTTGCTGTTTTCGTGTACACCTTGCCTTATGTTCCATTGACTATCTCTCATAGCTGTCAAGTCCTCAAAATGGTTGTGTCTCAGTTTGGAACAACGGAGATCGACCTGAACCCATTTGCATTCAAGACGATGGCGCCACTCGGGTTTTGCAAGGTCCAGTGTGAACATGTCCACTGCAATACCCTTTGTCATGCCCCTCGGTTTACTGGTCGTTCCCCATGTCTGTGCACGGCGCACCAATCTCCCTGCGACCACATCCCCGGTGTCCGGTACCCAATGTCCAATGGCTGACTACAAATGAGCTTGGCGCCGCCGCACCCTAATGACCGCATCCTCCGTAGTACATTTGTAGTTTCATGCAGTTTACTATCACCTGTATGTTTAGATATCATTCCCTAGTTGATACATTATTTATGCTTTTCCGTGCTTTCACTTGCTTGACCAAGCACGAAAAGCATTTGGCACGGAATTCGGGTCCAAATGCTTTCTGAAAATCGACCCTGCTTTACGATCGGTGCTTGTGGTGCTTTTTTCTGCTTATTCCGGCTTTTTCGGCTTTTTCAAGCAGAAAAAGCAAAAGTTCAGTTTTCCTGATGTGGAAGGGGTGCAGCGACAATAATACATGGTGGACAGGCTCTAATGGCTCACCATTCTCTTTCGCCTTTGGCCAGTAAAGCCGCTATATCTAGATTGGAAGGATGAGCACTACCCATGGCGAAGCGAATTTACAAAGATATGGGAGTCGCCGGGAAAGGGGCACGCTCTGCCTCCCTCTGAACTCGAGGTTCGATTCCCCTCCACGGTGGTTGCTGGTGCAAAGAAGGGTATCGATGGCGCAACCTTCTCCATAGGACGACGGACCCGGCATTGCGGCACGGTGCGCAATGCCGGAGCCAGGTTCCCGCACATCGGTGGAAGAAGGTTCGCAACGGGCCAGGCAGAAGTCGACTGTGAAGATGTAATGAACGACCGCTTTAGCAACTTGGAACGACATACGGAGGATATCCTCGTGTACCCGAGTACGCGCAGCCCGCTCTACTAGGATGAGATTTTAGCGAGACAACGGATGGGCGTTTCGAACTCGAGGGCGCCGCGTGACGGAAGATAACGATCAATATACAGATATACATACGTGATAAGATCCTAACATTCGAAATAATGTGTAAACCAACAAAGTCTCCGTGAGTGTTGCTTACGAGCGGTGACGACTTCTATCTTTGACCCACCCCCTTGATAAAGAGATCACCAACGTCCTGTGTCGTTGGTGGTGTCCGATTAATGTTAAAATTTTAATCCTCCCAGACCCTTCGCAGCCTCCTCAACCTCCGTCTTACGCCGCCACTGAGCGAGCATCTCGACGGTGATAAGCTTAACTCCCCATCGGTCCGCAAAAGCACGACAGTCATCCCGTCGGGCCATTGTGCCTTGCTCGTCGTCGTTGACGATCTCGCACAGTAGCCCTGCAGGGGTGAGGCCTGTGAGTTTACAGAGGTCGACCGCGGTTTCGGTGTGACCTCGGCGGGTGAGAACACCGCCATCCCGAGCGCGGAGTGGGACCATGTGGCCTGGTCTGCTGAAATCTGAAGGTTTGGAAGAGGGTGAAGCGAGGGCTCGTGCAGTTAACGCTCGATCGTGCGCGGATATCCCTGTGGTTGTGCCTAATTTACGGGGCACGAGAGGTTGTGAGTCTCTTCCGTGTGGGTGGATTCACGGAGAAATGATTTACACACCATGTTTGTAATCGACTGTGATTGTATAGGCGGTTCGGTGAGGATCCTCGTTCTGCGCTACCATCATCGGGATCTCCAGCTCTTCTAGCCTCTCTTTGGGAAGTGCGATACAAATGTAACCACTGGGAACCCTCCGTATTTAGAGATGGAATGTATTGGGCGGGACAAAGCAAGACGTACCTGGTGTGTTTTATCATCCAAGCCATTTTTTCCGTCGTGCATTGGGATGCGGCGATGATAAGATCGCCTTCGTTCTCCCTGCCTTCATCATCCATGACGACTAAAAATTCGCCACGAGCGAAAGCCTGCAAGGCGTCCTCCATGCTATCACACCTGAAGTCTTCTTTGTGACCATTCGTACTCGTGGAGGTATTGCCACCTTCGGCGGGTTTCGATTTTGACGGTGATGATCGTACGCCTGACACGACCGGTCCCTGCTTGAAATCGGCAACCGGAGCCATGAGAAAACCGAGTATGAGCTTTGGTGGACTTGGAGAGGGGAGCGGGGAGGGAGGAGGGGGGCAGCGGCGGAGATGGGAGAGAGAGAAGAGGAATGTAGACACACAAGGGTACTCTCAGATCTTTATAAGCGGTTTATGGCAAAAAGTAAGGACACGACCGGCGCTGCTTACTCACAAGATGGCAATTGGCGTGATGACTAGTCTTTGGGTTTTGTTTCCCATCCGTCCCGCGTGTAGCGCACAATAGCACCTGATCTTCCGTCGAAATAATATGAGGTATTCTTGGGCTTTCCATTTTCGCCGGGGCGATACGAGAGAGCCGGAGCCGGGGGAGAGATGTCACTGTCAGTCATTAGCGGTGGTCACCCAAAGATCTGCCCCGTCGGCATGGACCGGGACGCGGCTTCCGTTTCCGTTATAAGCCATCTTTTTCCGACTGACAGCGAAACCGCAACCGTCATCCCCCTCACCTCCACCTCACCCGCTCCGTCCTCTGCCTAGACGACTAACGCAATGGCACACCTGGCTCCAACAAAAAAATGGGATGCAAGGTCTGCAGATTCATTTTCCGGCTCTGTCGCGTCGTGTTGAGATTGACCGCGTTTCCGCTGTTTGAAAAGGTATCTCGGCCCAGTGCCCCATGACGCCTCTTACTACTCCAAATGCTTGCTCGGTGGTGTCTTGGCTTGTGGTACCACCCACGCCGGAATCACCCCCCTTGATGTTACTAAGTGTAACATGCAGGTGCGTGGTGCTCGCTCGTCCGAACCGCGTTTTTGTACTTACCCGTCTCGCTCCCCCCGTCTCGCAGGTGAATCCCACCAAGTACAAGGGCCTCGTCTCCGGTCTCCGAACCATCATCGCCGAGGAGGGTGTTGCTGGTACTTGGAAGGGCTTCGGGCCTACCTTGATTGGCTACTCCTTCCAGGGTGCCTTCAAGTACGGTCTCTACGAGATCTTCAAAGATTACTACATGAACCTCGCCGGTGAGGAGGCCAGCGCCAAGTACAAGGGTGCCATCTGGTTGGCTGGTTCTGCTTCCGCAGAGGTCTTCGCCGATATTGCTCTCTGCCCTTGGGAGATGACCAAAGTCAAGATCCAAACCAGCCCTGCCGGTACCTTCCCCGTCCCCATGGGTGCTGCTCTCTCCCAGATGAGGGCTTCCGTGGCTGAAACCAGGTTCCCCTTCGGTTCCCTCATCCCTCTGTGGTCTCGTCAGGTAAGCTCGACGTATACGTCATTTTGGCGCTTTGCTGATCCGGGTATCATCGGCCTCATAGATCCCGTATACCATGGCCAAGTTCTACTTCTTCGAGAAGATCGTCCAGGTCTTCTACACCCACGTCTTCACCGCTCCTAAAGAGAGCTACAGCAAACCCACTCAGCTCGGAGTCACCTTCGGTTCCGGTTATCTCTCCGGTGTTGTTTGCGCCATCGTCTCCCACCCCGCTGACTCTTTGGTTTCCCTGTTGGGCAAACCCGGAAACAAGGGCAAGTCCATCGGTACCATCGCCTCCGAGACCGGTTTCGTTGCCCTTGCCACCAAGGGCCTCGGTGCTCGTGTCGTCATGATCGGTACTTTGACCGGCTTCCAGTGGTGGATCTACGACTCGTTCAAGTCAGCTATGGGCATGGGTACCACCGGTGGCAAATAAACCACCCGTTGCATGACACTCCCCTCGTCATCCCGACAGTTGGAGGGGGCGCCGAGGTGGAGTGGAGGTAGTAAACCCTTATATGGACTGTTCACGTCTTTGACCAGTAGTAGCACACAGTAATCACGTTCGCGCTTGGCTTCTCCGTAGATCTCATCACGTACCCCCCACCGTATATTTATCCACTCCCTCCGATATTCCCTGTAGAATTTGTTGTCTCCCTTCTTAGACTATTGGGAATTGAAGCCAGGTTCGTAGAGCATTATGAGCGCACGTGCGTACGGGAGGTAGAGGAACGTTTGTGATGTCAGGATGTAAGGGAGTCCGACGCGTCACGAAGGGTCATCCCGGTGGTCCCCGACCTAGCGCCTTGGTCGTTCGCTCGGTCCGTGTCACCGTTTGTCGGACGTTCTGGTTTTTCGAAGAGAGTACCACCCTCGGGACGGAGCTCAGCGCTGGATTCACTGCGAGGGTGCGATTGCATGATTGACACGGGTTACGTTGAGCCCTAACAGCGTGGGTCCGACTTGGACCACGCTTCCAAATTCGTCAAGGCGCTCTGGTCCTCGATCTTGCTTTCCGGTCTTGCCGCCCGCTGATTATGGATGGATGGCATCTAGAGCCACGCACGCTCGGGGTATTTCTTGTGAACACCGGCCGTCCAGGGACAACATGCCAATGGGAGCTAGCCCTCTCCCAGAACGGGATTGACACTTGCTATGTTGAGTCAAAGGCACGTGACCGATGCGTCCCCCAACATATATAGCTCTGCGAATTTAGAAATTCACCCGGAAACTTCTTCGACCGGACACCAGCCATGAAAAACGGGAAACAGGTACGGACTACGACCAGAGCAGACCGACGGAACGACGATGACGACGACGATATAGATGTCGACAAGGAAGAGTGAGTTTTCCCTGCGTACGTTTTCCGGCTGCGACTGACCGTGGTTGGCGACGGCAGCTTCGTGGTCAAGATGAACGAGATCGTCGCGTCAACTAGTAGGTCGCGGCCACATGCGTTTGGACCTGGCGACTGACCGTTGGTCAAGGGAGGAAGGGAAAGTCCGACTTTCAAGTGAAGAAGAACGCGATCTTCAAACGGGCACGCGAGCATAATGGGCAAATCTCGCGAGAAATACTAGCTTCCGTGTACGTTTCTCGTGATTCCTGCGGGTCTGTCTCACTCCCTGATGCCGTTTAGGCACGACGCGCGGGTGGTGCTTGAGGAGATCTTAGCCGAGAGTGAGCAGGATCGTAGCATGATAGATTTAGCTCCCATGCTCTCAAGAAGAGACGTACGTGATCCTTAGCTTGGCCTTTTCCCCTCGGTTGACGTGGAAGAAAGGACGCTGTGGACTCTCTCATTGAGGAATTCAGTGTCGTGTCGGCAGAGGTCTCGCCTATGAGGTCTACAGTAATCAATTCGGCGAGCAGCACGCGTGAGTCTTTTGGTCGACCGGAAACCTGCCTGTGTACCCTAACTCTGTTTGTATTTCTTTTAGTTCAGGAACAACAAGATTCCTATGAAGAGTCTCGAAGGAAGATCGCCCGTGGTGCTAAAGCGTATGTCGAAGCAGCCATTGAAGGACAGCGAGTGAGTTATCTGTAATTCATGTACGCAGACGTCGGACTGACTCGTAGGCTAGATAGCCACAGATGCTTCGGAACTGATCCGACATTACAACGCACTTCTCCGACCAACAACCTCGAAGTGAGCTTCCGGATTGCGTTCGCGATGGGTGCTCTTTCCTTGGATTCTTGTCGCACGTCGTGGGTTTTCTTACCGCTGTAATACTATAGCATATATCCGCATTTTCCATGGGCAGAGGTTGGGTTCGGAATCCAGATCGGTCCCCCGACCCGGCTCCGTGATCTGTGCGCTTCCAGCAGCATCCATCACAGCTCTCTGTTGAGAGAGTGAACGGGGTGAGTCGAAGAGGTGGTGGTGTGAAGGAAAGGAACAAGTTAGGAGACGGTTGAGAGGGGGGATTGAGTAGGGTGCCCCTTCGAAACAGCCAAATGAACCGTGCCACCCTTTCACGAATCGCCGGCAATGCTCGCAGAGTTCGGGACGCTGCGACCCTATTCGCCCCAAGTATCAAGAAGCGAAGCTGTCCAAATATTGACAACAGGAGACTCCTTGAGATGTTTACCCGTGGCGTTTTGGGAAGTGACAGGATCAAAGGCCATGCAAGGTTGTACTATTATGTCTGGAATTCGGTGGCCAATGTTCTATAAATGCGAGGCTGGTTCTAGCTTTCGAGGAGAGGATTGAAGGTGCCAAGTGCGGGCCGCGAGCCTTCACCATACCGCGCGTACGACGTCAATAGCCGTCCTAATAAAACCCACAAATCCGGGTACTACGATGAGGAGAAGAGACGAGTAGGACACGATGGTCGTATGGGTGGGACACAGCCGTTGGCAGAACCCGAGGATGAGACAAACGAGGGGGATCCGAAGCGCCATACGAGTACACTTAGCGTGGGCACAGCATGCCAACCTGTAGGCCTTGCCAAATTTCCTTCGACTGCTTTCGCTGCGGTCGATCGCCGGCACTTCGTTTTGCGGGTGGTAGTTGCTCAGGAACTCTTTCGCCATCATCGTGAGGATTACGGTGACCAGGGAGAACAGGGAACTCATGTAGAAATATGAAATGGCGTTGGCGACATCCGCTGGAGGAGCTCTCACATGCGAGACGGCATCAAGCGGGACGACAAGGGTTTCGCCTGGGGTAACGGAGTGGTTGATGGCGAGGGAGATCGTGAGGGCTGTAGCTTGACTGTCTGTGAGCTCCGGACGGGTGCCGAGGGCAATGGCCACGCCGACGACGGAAAACAGAATCGCCTGGTAAGGGATTGAGTCAGATAAGTCGCGGGAGTGAAGGGGAGCGGGCGCACAATGACCAAGTTGACATTGAGTTCCTGTTCATGTCTTTCGAGAAAGACGTTCTCATAACGGACCGCCTCGCTCGCCTCGCTCTTGCCCGGACAGGATTCGAGGTTTACGTTGTCCATCGAGATGGGTTGGAGAGACTACGTCCGCCGATCAGTACTAGTGGTCGACGACCCAGACGACCAGCTCGCACGTACCACTTCGGATTAGCCTGCAGCAGCGGGGGGTCCCTGTTGCCCTTGCCCGTGGTGGATCGGTGTGGCCGGTTGATAGAGATGGCGATGTGGATAAAGGAGGTTGTGGGAGGAAGGAAAGACGGTTGGGGCAGGGATCGAATGGGGCGTCCCCTTATAAACCAGAAACGGCAGCCAAATGAACCATGCACCGCGAAGGGAAATGCTAATCCCCCAAGTTTCGAGACGCTGCGACTCATGTTCCTCAGTTTACCGCCAGAGATTCACCGCAGAAATTCATCTCCGGTGAAAGCTTTCCCGGCTTAGAGAGCAGAGCGACTCAGTTCACAAGACCGGCCTATTCGCACAATCTGGGAGCAAAGCCGTGCATATATTGATACCGGAAGAGACATCCTCGAGATATTCTACGTGGTGGGGAGGTGTTGGGTGGTGCCAGGATCAGAGGCCAGTGATTCTCGCAGAACACGTGTAGGAAACTTCCAGTTCTGCAGAAGATGGGACTCGCAGGTACCAACCTTCCCCCTGGCCCCGGCGACGGCGTCCCTCCTCACCAGTACCAGCATCCCGTGAATTCAAGTTCTGGCAAAGCTCTCGTTGCAGGAGCTCGAAAAGATCGGCCTCTGATATTATCTTGCGGTCATTGCGCTGGAGGGAGAGAATGACGTCAAGCATCGAGGGAGGATGGTAGTACTGGGCGCCAATAAATTTGATGAACGCCGAGGCATAGCTGAAGCTCCCTTCAGCTTCAGCCCTGGCGCAGAGAAAATTGGTGTTGTGCCGGCCCGGCAAGTTTTCTGGGAGATTAGAGCAGCTTTGTCCGGCGACGTTCACCAACAGAACCCGTAGGAGCAGCTCAATATTATGGTCCACCAGTGAGCGCAATAAATCAGTAACCAAAAAAAAAAAGGGGGGGCCACGCACTTCTGGACGTAACAAGACCCGCTCAGCAAGAAATGTCTGCGACGCCGGCTACTAACCGGCAACGGCCCAGATAAGTTACCGGTCCTCAGATTGCACCGGTTTGAAGTGAGCAACAATCCCCTGTCGCCCCATCTGCACCGACCCACTGGTGACGACATGCGGTTGCCGAATTTCCTTCCCCCACCGTGGAGGGGTCGTAAAGTACGAAGTAAAGCCAAGAGGGAATTGGTATCTCTCCCTTCCACCATAGCAAATCCGGAACCCGGTGGTATGCGAGCAACTTCATCAAACGACTCTCCTACTACTCTTTTGCGCATCGTAGATGGTCGTGGTCAAATCCAATCAGCTTCCACCAGGAAGCGAGCCAAACGCACGAAATCCTCAAATCGTACCATTCACCCTGCTGCGACGTGTTCAGACGTGACCCTCTCGCTCAATTCTACAGCACGAAGTCTTTCCGCGATCCAAAAACGCTGCGATGTACGTCAATCTACGTCATACCCCCCCACACACACACACAACGCTTACGGCCGCCCAAGCGAAAAGCAGGATGCCACAAAGCGATTGAATCGCTGACTCCCCGTGTTGAACTACTCGCGGAGCTACTCAGGGTGCCTCCCATTGAGGGTGGGATCAGGGAGGAAGAAAGGAGAACGGCCCTTAAACGGTGACCACACTCTCTTCGAGGTCAAGAGTCAGGCTGACGTCTACATGGATCGTTAGGGAACTCGACGAGGTTCTCCGGGATCTCACCCCACTGAAATATCGGAGGAGGGTCACGAAACTCTTGGAAACCGTCGCTGGCATGGATAAACTCAACGGCTTGATCGAAAATATCCGTGCCGCCATGGTGGATTATCAGGTTCGTCCTTGGAACTCCAACACTCAACGCCCCTAACGCCCACCCAGGGGTCGTCGCAACAAGATATTTACAACAGGAGCTGTCGACTTATGGTAAGCCTCACTTCCTTGGTGTTCGACCGCGCACAGTAACTTGCGGATAGAGAGGTGTGGACCTGTCCCTTCTGAACAGGATGAACCACGTCGTCGGGGCTGGCCATCACTCCGGGGATAGACAGGGGTGCATAAAGGGAACGAGGCGCGGTGTCCTCCAACAACTCGAAGATTGGTTGCATGACGAGCAAGGCGAACGTTTTTTCTGGCTTACCGGCTTCGCGGGGACCGGGAAATCAGCCATCGCCCAAACGTTTGCCAAGATTTGCTTCGCGGACGGGATCCTTGGGGCGGGTTTCTTTTGCTCACGAGAATCCGTCAAGAGGAGTAATGTTCAACTCATCATCCCTACCCTTGCGTTCCAGCTCGCCCACCGGTATCCACGGTTCCGAGAGGAGCTAGTGAAACTTCTGAGGACGAACCCCGACGTTGGACAGGAACACCTCTCGTTACAGTTGGAGAAATTGATCGTTGGTCCGTTCGAGGCGACACAAATCCAGACCCTCATCATTATCGACGCCCTAGACGAATGCGATGATAAATCTGTTCATTTGTTCCTAATGTCCCTCTCCCGACACATGGATGGGATCCCCAACGTCAAGTTCTTTGTCACTGGCCGCCCCGTAGGTGACATGGCATATGGATTTTTCCGGAAGTCCCCGGTCTACCCTATCGCAAAAGTGTCCAGACTCGACGATGTTGAACGATCACTGGTGGATGACGATATCAAGCTTATCTTGAGGACTCGGCTGAGAGAACACGTCAAGGCGAGTGGGCACTGCAACCCCCCAAAAGGTTGGCCTAGTTCAAATGACATCGATATTCTATGCTATGTGGCTAGAGGAAGTTTCATCTGTGCCTCGAAGTTTGTCAACCTTCTGACGTCTCATCACGATCTTACTATCGAGACACTCATCTGGTGCATGGGTCGAATTAACAAGACTCTAGAACAACGATGGATGGCGCCACCCGTAGATATTATATAGGGTGTAATCATAGAGCTTGTTGCTTTTGAAAGTCTCGGTGAGAAAGTATGTAGTTTGAGGAAATTCTGTCCGACAGATCTCTCCTACGGATAAAAAGGAGACGATCTACCTGACAAGTGGTTGGATTTCCGTCGAGGATGATCATCGGTAACCGACTCGATCAATGAGAGTTTTCTGTGACGACGTTCCGCGAGGCTCTCCCCCGACGCTCTCGTTCACCTCACCTACCCTGTAAATTTCCCCTATCCATACGACGCGCCGTTATGCTAGAGCCAGCTCCCCAACAGCAGCCTACCATCGAGATGAACGAGATTGTCGCCTCAACTAGCGGGACGCGGCCGCATGCGGCTGACCGGGACCTCTAGTCAAGGGAAAAAGGGAAAGTCCGACTTTCAAGTGAAGGAGATCTTCAAGCGGGCACGCGAGCATAATGGCCAAATCTCACGAGAAATCCTGGCTTCCGTGTACGTTTCTCGTGATTCATGTGGATCTGTATCCCTCCCTGATGCCGTTTGGGAACGACGCACGGGTGGTGCTTGAGGAGATCTTAGTTGGGGCCGAGCAGGATTGTAATATGGGAGATCTAGCCCCCATGTTCTTTAGAAGAGACGTACGTGACCTCTTTAACTTGGCCTTGTGCCCCCGGTTGACGAAGGATAAAGGATGCCGTGGACTCTCTCTTTGAAGAATTTAGCGTCGTGCCGGCCGAGGTCTCGTCTATGAGGTCTACAGTAATCAATTCAGCGAGCAGCACGGGTGGGTCTTTGGTCGACCGGAAACCCGTCACTGTACGCTAACTCTGTTCGCGTTCCTTTTGGTCCAGGAACAGCAAGATTCCTTCGAAGAGTCTTGAAGGAAGATCGCCCGTGTTGCTAAAGCGTATGTCGAAGCAGCCATCGAAGGACAGCGGGTGAGTTATCTGCAAGCCATGTGCGTAGAAGTTAGACTGACTCGTAGGTTAGATAGCCACAGATGCTTCGGAACTCATTCGACATTACAACGCACTTCTCCGACCAACAACCTCGAAGTGAGCTTCCAGATTGCGTTCGCGATGGGCATTTGTTTCTCGGGCCGCTTGTCGCACGCCGTGTGTTTTCCTAGCGTTGTAATACTACAGCATATATCCACCTTCTCTGTGGGCAGAGGTTGGGTTCGGAATCCAGATCGGTCCCCCGGCCCAGCTCCGTGATCTGTGCCCTTCCCGCAGCATCCATCACAGCTCTCTGTTGATAGAGTGAACGGGGCGAGTCGAATGATGGTGGTGTGGAGGTACGCGACAAGTTAGGAGACGGTTGAGAGGGGGGATTGAGTGGGGTGCCCACTTGGAAATAGCCAAATGAACCGTGCCACCCTTTCAAAAATCGCCAGCAATGCTCGCAGGTTTTGGGACGCTGCAGCTCAGACATACATCCGTCGGTGTCGTAAATTCATTCCCAACCGCTCGAACGTGAACGGCTTTCCAGTCTCAGGGGCAGAGCGACATAGTCCATAACACTTCCCTATTCGCACAAGTGTCAAGAAGCGAAGCCGTCCAAATATTGATAACAGGAGACTCCTTGAGACGTTTACCCGTGGCGCGTTGGGAAGTGACAGGATCAGAGGCCAGTCGTCCTCACGGAACACGTGCAAAGGCTGGATTATTATGACCGGAATTCTGTGGCTAATGTTCTACAAATGCGAGGCTGGTTATAATCTGGTCTGGGTATCGATTACTACATAGAGGCTTTCGGGGAGAAGATTGAAGGCGAACTTCAAGAGCGGGCCGCGAGCCCTCACCATACCGCGCGCACGGCGTCAATAGCCGTCCTAATAAAACTCACAAATCCGGGTACTACGATGAGGAGAAGAGACGAGTAGTACACGATGGTCGTATGGGTGGGACACACTCGTTGGCAGAACCCGAGCATGAGGAAAATGAGGGAGATCAGAAGCATCATACGAGTACCCTTAGCGTTGAGACAGCATCCCAACCTGTCGGCCCTGCAAATTTTCCCTTGACGGCTTTCGCTGCGGTCGATCGCCGACACTTCCTCTTCTAGGTGGTAGTTGTTCAGGAACCCCTTCGCCATCATCACGAGGATTACGGTGACCAGGGAGAACAGGGAACTCGCGTAGAAATCTGAAATGGCGTTGGCGACATCCTCTGGAGGAGCTCCCTTGACGTGGGAGACAACTTGAACCGGGACGACAAGGGTTTCGCCTGGGACAGCGGAGTAGTTGAGGGCGAGGGAGATCGTGAGGGGTGTAGTTTGACTGTCTGTGAGCTCCGGACGGGTGCCGAGGGCGATGGCCGCTCCGACGACGGAAAACAGAATTGCCTAATAAGGGACCGAGTTAGATAAGTCGCGGAAGCGAAGGGGAGCGGGCGCACAATGGCCAAGGTGACATTGAGTTCCTGTTCATGTCTTTCGAGAAAGACGTTCTCATAACGGACCGCCTCGCTCGCCTCGCTCTTGCCCGGACAGGATTCGAGGTTTACGTTGTCCATCGAGGTGGGTTGGAGAGACTACGTCCGCCGATCAGTACTCGTAGTCGATGACCAGCTCGCCGTACCACTTCGGATTAGCTTGCGGCAGCGGGAGAGGTCCTTGTTGCCCTTGTCCGTGGTGGATCGGTGTGGCCGGTTGATAGAGAGGGCGACGTGGATAAAGGAGGTTGTGGGAAGAAGGAAAGACGGTTGGGGCAGGAGATCGATTGGGGTGTCCCCTTATAAACCAGAAACGGTAGCCAAATGGACCGTGCACCGTGAAGGGAAATGCCGATACCCCAAGTTTCGAGACGCTGCGACTCATGTTCCTCAGTTTACCGCGGCAGAGATACACCGCAGAAATTCATCTCCAGTGAAAGGATTCCCGGCTGAGAGAGCAGAGCGACATAGCACACAAGACCGGCCTATTCGCACAATCGAGAAGTAAAGCCGTACATATATTGATACCGGAAGAGACATCCTCGAGATATTCTACGTGGTGGGGAGGTGTTGGGTGGTGCCAGGATCAGAGGCCAGTGATTCTCACAGAACACGTGCAGGAAACTTCCAGTTCTGCAGAAGATGGGACTTGCAGGCACCAACCTTCCCAGCGACAGCGTCTCTCTTCACCAGTACCAGCCAGCATCCCAGGAGTTACATTTTCCGGAGACAGGACTCTCGTTCCAGGAACTTGAAAAGATAGGCCCTGATATTCTTTTGCGGTCTTCGCGTTGGAGGGAGATAATGACGTCAGGCCTCGAGGGAGGATGGTCGTCCTGGGGCCCGACGAATACAAATTCGATGAACGTTGACGTTGAAGCATGGCTGAAGCGCCCCAACATTATGGTCCACCAGTGAATGTTCAGCCAGGTCAAGGATGAGCGCTTCTCAGATGGGGTAGAGTAATGACAGGCAGAATCCTTTGAAGATCCCACTCTCAAAGGGTCGGGCAGTGAAGAACTTGACGTTTGAGATCTAGTCCACATATTTGGAGAGTAAGACCAAAATGGCGGGTGTGGTATCTGATCCTTGCACTCGTCCAGGGCGTCGAAGGGTTCGGATTCGTGTTGCTTCAAACGGACAAACGACCGGTTTCTCCATCTGCGAATCCAGGGACTCCTCCGACGTCGGGGTTTGTCCTCAGGAGTTTCAGTAGCTCCTCTCGGAATTGTGGATACCGATGGGTGAGATGGAACGCAAGTGTAGGGAGGAAGAGCCGGTCATTGCTCCTGCCATCGAACTCGCGCCGAGAGTGCAGTCTACGAAGCAAATCTCAGCAAATGTCTGGGCGGTAGCGGACTTTCCGGACCCCACCAAGCCATTGAGTCAGAACACGCGTGGGGCTTGCTCGTCCTCCAACCACTTCTTGAGTCGTAGTAGGACATCCCGCCTCGTTCACTTCATACAACCCTGTCTATCCCCGGAATGGTGTCCGGCCTTAACGGTGTGGCCCATCCTGTTCAGAAAGGGACCGGTCTACACCCCCTATTCACAAGTCACTATGGCGGTCGGACACCGAGGAAGTAATACTAACAATCAGTCGACAGTCTTTGTCGTGGATGCCTTCTCGTAAATTCGTCTGATGCAAACGTTAGGCGTGGTGGGTGCAGGAGCTCCGAGGGCGAACCTGATGATCCATCATAGCCGCACGGATATCTTCAATCAAGCCGGCCAGCAGGACGGGGTCTTGGAGGGTCTCGTCCGTAAGGTTTCAGGTCACATTGAGAGGCGCGGCCAAATCTTGGTTGGGTTGAAAACGGTCGTCAGATCGCCCATGTTCATAGGATGCGAGGACTTACGATGGTCAGGACGACCTCTGAGTGTGAACGCACACTCAGGCTTCCCCTCGAGTAGCATCGGAAACATCCAGGCCTTCACCCCTCTTACAACGTTTGGTGCGGTCGAGAAAAGGGTCAAAGCGTACTGGAAAATGAGAGACGTACCAGGCGTCAGTCAGTGGCCTTACGTCTTTCCCGTGGACGGAGGTTGGGTTCGGATCCGGAGTCCGGGTGGGACCTCTGGGCTGGGCCATCATGATGATCGTTGATCGACTCATGAGAGTCCTTTCCGTCACATCCGTCACAACACTCCGCCAGGCTCTCCTCCGACGCCCTCACTCCCCAATCACGCCAGCCTGTAAATATTGCTTGTACATACGACACGCCTCGACGCTCGTCATGCCAGAGCCATCTCCCCACCAACAGTCCACCATCGAGGTCCCACCTGGTTTCACTCTTCACTCTGAGAACACGACCCATATTCTTCTACCGAGCGACAACGGCGCGTTTTTGAACCCCGTTCAGGAATTTAACCGAGACTTGAGTGTCGCTTGTATACGAGTGTGGAGCGAGGAATGGAATCGAGCCAAGGAAGTGAAATGGCGGGCGGTACAAGAGAAGAAGGCTAAAAAGCCAGAAAAACGGTTGAAAGGTGCGCCTAATAACCGTAACCATCATGCTGCAGCTGTTGACCATAGTCCTGGGTGTTGTAATAGGCTCGGGGGACGCAGAAGGGTCAACCGAGGCGAAGGAAAGAGAGGTATATCCCAACCATGATTTCCTTTCGTTGAACTTGGTCCCTGACCTACCAAGCAGTTTCGTGTTCAAAAGTTCGTATTGTTGGAAGCCCTATCTGCCACAGGGCTCAGGTCAATCCGCTACGCCAAGGAAATCCCTCTGGTAAAGTCAGCGCCGCCTTCTGTCTCGCCGCCGCTGAGAGCTTGACCTATTCTTTTAGATACGTCATCGCGAATGACCTATCTGACGCTGCGACTGAGGTGATGAGGAAGAATGTAGAAATCAACGGATTTTCTGAAGTCCCCGCAGATCCTGACATCCCAGGATCGAAACCTACTCCGGCCAGAGTCGTGGTAAACGAAGGGGACGCATGGTGCCGCTGTTTTTAAACTACCCTTGCGTCTAGGTTGCTTACAAAACGATCTAGCACGTTGATGTATAACCACAGAACGGAAGGTTCACGTGTGGACGTCGTTGATCTGGATCCGTACGGGACGGCGGCTCCGTTTATCGACGCTGCCATTCAATCGGTAAACGATACAGGTTTACTTTGCGTAACCTGCACAGACCTCTCGGTCCTTGCCACCACGAACTATCCAGAGAAATGGTGCGTTTACATCTTACCGCACACGTTCCGAGTTTTGACATTGCATTAGCTTCGCCAACTATGGTGGTGTGTCCTTGAAGGCCGAGTACTGTCACGAAGCTGTATTGTTTGCCCCTTAGATCTGTCTTTATCTGCTCTTAACTCTCACTTCATAGGCACTGCGGCTGGTTCTCCACTCACTCTCTACCTCTGCCGCGCGCTATGGACGATATATCGAACCACTCCTATCCCTCTCGATTGACTTTTACGTTCGGCTTTTCATTCGCGTGAATTCCTCACCAAGCGAAGTGAAAAAGGTCTCAAGGTGAATTCCCATTACGTCTTCGTCACTCGCCCTTTCATGTTCACGCGCTTCGTTTAGCAAAACATCCACGTATTATGTTTGTTCAGGTTGTCAATCGTTCTACGAGCAACCGCTGGGACGGATCGTAGGGAGGTCGCGCGAAGGTAGTGGACAAGTGAACCTGCAGTTCAAGACACACTCCGGCCCTCCGGCCTCCGAGAAATGTCCAGAGTGCAACTCGACCCTTCACGTAAGTCCGGCGTTTCGACCCGTATCTTATCCTTGCCGCACCAGACTCAACTGCTCATGGGCGCATGTGGAGGTTGCTGGCCCAATGTGGTCCGCTCCAATCCAAAACCCGGAGTTCATCGGAAAGGTACTTGAACACCTCGAAGAGTCTCCAGAAAGATATGGCACCGTGACGAGGATGAAAGGGATGTTGACCGTCGCGAGAGAAGAACTCCAAACTCCCTTCTACTTTACACCCTCCAAGATTGCGGGTACATTCCATTGCGAATGTCCTCCGCTTGGCGACGTCGCGTAAGTATAGCTCTTCTCGTTCTGTCTGGTGTACGTGGCCGACTGGTTTCCTTCTAGCTCAGGATTGCTCAATTCTGGTTACAAAGTTTCTCGATCGCACGCTTGTCCTGGGTCCCTGAAGACGACAGCAACGAGGAAAGACGTTCATGACCTCTTCCGGAACTGGATCAAGACCCATCCCGTAAGGATGGACAGGCTTTCTCAAGGCTCTCCGGCCCAGGTCCTCCTTTCGAGGGAGGCCAGCACGGATACAGACTTCACCAAGCACCCTGATTCCGTGACGGCGTCCTCGAGGGTGAAGTTGGTAAGGTATCAGCAGAACCCTACGGCGTTTTGGGGCCCGGGAACGAAAGCGGTGTCGGGGAAACGGAAAAGAGGCACCGAGGACGTTGGGGAGTCCTAGTCGCATGTACGGGAGAGATACGAGTATCACGGGATGTTGGACGGATTTTACAGGAAACAAACTACAGGATGTCTTATGTCGCGTATATCCCGACGCGAATGACAAAATGAGCACCTCCGTCGTTCTCGCCTTTGCCAACGGATTTCATGCGCAAACAAGTCCAGATCAACTAACGATAACATAGGTAAAGAGAGGTGCAGCGCGTGATAAACGAGCTGTACGCCGGTTCCGCGGCATGCAATAGCCATTGTAGCGCATAAAAATACAGAGTTGGGATGTCTAAAACGACTCAGGGAGGAATGGTAAAAGAAAATACACAATGCTGAATGGTGCACAGCACACGGAACAGCCGTTGAAGTTCTAGCCCCAGCTAAACCGCTACCTTCCCTTCATGAATGCTCCCCCTGTTCTGAACGGAGACAAACAATACCGTTATGATGCACACCACCACTATCAGCATTTGTGGGAAGAACCCTACCACGTCTAAAAAGTGATGTCAACCCTTTGAAAGGCAGACAGGATGATTCTGGCGCGTACCAAAAAGTATTCCAAATGGCGGCGAACCTATGTAAAGACTCCGAATGACCGGGATGGTCAAAATGATCGTAATCGGGAGCAGGGCGACACTATCTTTCACCTCCCTTCTGCTCGCCATGATCATTGTGACCGCCAGTGAAGACAGAGTCAACACCCAGTTAATCGTAAACATCGACAACGTGAGCGCCCGCGCACGAGTAGTATGTTTGACTTGGATGATCGTTGTGTAGGATTTGACCTCCACTGTGGTCGGCCCGCCCTCAGCCTCGTGGGTAAACGAGTTCGTGGTCTGTACCATATCAGATGTCGTGGCGTAATCTCGTGGTTCAGAATCACCGGCTGCGAAGGCGGTAATTGGTACGGATTTGTTCGTGGCCTTCTCGACGACGAAAACGAACGCCTCGAAATAGTATTTGTCAAGCGGAGTCAGATACTGGCCGCCTGATATCACCCAGGGCCTGTGTTCCAAATCGAAGGAGGGCGAGTCCAGGACGCTGAAGAGAAGGAGAGCTGTGTCAGCCCCATCGGAACCGGACTCGTCGAAAACCTTACACTGTCCCCTCATCGGTCTTGAGCAGCGGGTAGTTGGCTGGATCGTACGAAAAGGCTGGGTTTGACGTGCTTTGGTTTCGTCTCCGAGTAAGTTCTAGATAGAAAAAGAGCTGGATTTGTACCCACTCATCTAGGTATACATCCACAGGTCTATTGACAGGCGGGAGGTCATCGCCGGGTTGTAGTGCGTAGTCCCCACACCCAACAACGAACCATCTCACGGATAGCTTTTGCGTAGCCGGGAAATCGAACTGAAAGGCAGAGCCAAGTATCGCAACCTGGGGGATATCATTTAGTTAAGATTCTCTGTGTGACGGTTACACCCCAAAACCTACTCCACTCTCATTGTTTGGGCAATGTTCGATTGCGTAGTGACCGAGCGGGTTTGAGGCAAAAGGTATGACCAGGCACACACAGACCAGGATCATGACAACCAACCCCAACAGAGCCGGGTGTCTGGAAAGAAAACGCTGTATCGAACTCTCCCTGGGGGACGGAGGGGAATCCTCGGGCGTCGGAGTACTTGATAGGGGGTCAGTCGTAGATTCGGCTGTGGGCGTTGCGGGGGGTATCTCTTGCGTCGGTGTGCTTAGTCGTTCCGTTCCGGGAACGAGAAGGGGGTCCACTTCGGCAGGCTGTTGGGGCATTTCGGGAGTATGAATGAGGGAGACACGAGGTATCGTTGTGCTCACCTTTTGTCCACGGGACCTTTATCATCCAGGGTCTCATTGGCATAGATACCAATCGATTGACATATCATCCTAGGCTCGTAACTAAGTAGTCTGCAACGCGCGGTGGTATCGCCGGTAGCGGACCTGTCGATCTCAAACCCCAAAGGGAGAAATCAAGTTCCCTTTCGGGAAACTTACGCCCATAGTTACCCTACGTCATATAAAAAGAAACCATCTCCGGGGAGCTGAGTGGAAGGACAGCTGTGTCAAAGCCATCAAAGTCGGACTCGTTTAAAATCTCACAGCGTGTTCCTACTTCAAGAGCGGCGGTGATAGATAACCCACCGGAGTTCTTGCGACATTCCGACTGATGTAGAAACTTGGTAGGGGGGGGGGGGGGGCGTGGCATGTGCCTGGCCAGGTCGAATGCTGCTCGAAAATTTCGAGGGCCCGTGCCTACGGAAGGTCTCAAGATCTCAGTTCCTGGATGTGAAGGTTGACTGTGAGTATCGGGAATGGTTGGGACGCGGCCGGAGTGGGTAGGGGTTTGTCGAAGATGAGTCCTGAGTTGTAGGGTTGTAAAAAGTATGGTTTGTGGCACAGAGGTTGGGCGCCCTGCGAGGTTGGGGGACACGCGTCGCAGTTTCTGGAGATGGTGGCAGACGAAAAGAAATCATGGAGACGTCCAATGGCTTTTTGTCCTTGGTCCACTGAGTAGGCTGTTGGTCAACGGGGGTGTCGATCTCAGGAGCTTCGGTTCTGAGGTTCTGAGGTGGACCCGCCGTATGATATCTCGTGCGACACGACCTCGGAGCGCGTTCAATAACATCATCTATAGAGTCCTTTGTGAACGCGTTTTAATTGAACGGAACAGTTGGAGAACCAAGGGACCGTTCGGCCCGGCTTGAGCTGGAAGGGTGGTTCGCTCGTCACGGCGTTATTCGACCCGGCTCCCAGGTTCGGCGTTTCAGCGCTCGACATCGCGGCTGTTCGGGACTGGCGAAAGATTCGGGATGCACTCTCGAGTTCGGCGGATTTCAATCAGAACAGGTCGGTCCAGAAGCAGAAATTCCCTTTTCCATTTCCGCCTCACGCGCACTTTTCGTCCGCCAGCATGAAAACTAGAGAAACCGTCTGACCACCTCCATCCACTCTCTCATATCGGTTGAGGATGACACGTACTAATGACGACCAGCAGTATCTTGGTCATCTGACTTTTCGACTGGCTCCCTAATCATCCAACGAAGTCACGTCTCTCCCCGGCCTGCTTTAATCTCCAACTTTGTCCCTCGATACCGCATTTTGTCGCATCCGACTGTACATCTGGCCCACCAAGGCACCCTCCACTAAATATTGCACTCAAACACATCAGATTATTCCATCGAAGTCTAGGTTCTGAAGAAGTGACATTTGGGGAAGTATATACATGATGGCCGCGTAGTCCATTCAAACACAGCAGTCAAAAGCTAATTCAGCCCATCTTCACAGCAACCACCGACAATCAGTAGAAAAGGGACACCACGACTCCGTGCATCCATCATCGACCGTGAAATTCCCAACCACATCCCGGATCCTCTGAGCCACCCTGAAGCACACATGACATGGACCATCGATCAGAAGCGAGTCCAGTTGGCTCCCAGAGGACGAGCGATGGGACAGGAAGATGATGAGTGGGATCCAACTGTAGGCACCCAGATGTGGTCGTTCCAAATGGAGGTATTGTAGGGAGGGGGGGAATCTCTCGTGGACATGAGACCCGTCCGGATCTGGCATCGGAAACACGAGCGACAGTGGTACCTTGTAGAGATTCAGTGCCTTCAGGTTCGGTGTTTGAACGCGCAGGTCCTTTGCGACTTCGATACTCCCACACGCTCGGAAGTAAACGATTTCCTCCCGTGGAGTGTATGAGATGAGATCGAGGGTTAGCCTATCCATGGCATCTCCAGGAAGGGCTTGATCCACCCCGATGATAATCGACGTGAACGAGTTCATGTGCGACGAAAACACATTTGAAGGGCGTAATCTAGCCGCATCACCCACGTTGAATGTGATAAAACTATCGGAGGAGAGTGAGATCCCAAGTCCGTTCCGAGACCTGCCACGGCGCCGAAGGTGGTCTCGTAAGTAGGGCCCGATCGACTGCGAAACGTCCGCAGCCACGCAGTGGGACACATTGAGTGTTAACATGCCCATTTCTGGAGGGAGTTCTAATTGACGCAGCAGCCCGAAGACCTGCCTCGGATCACCATCCAATCGAAGTTCCTCCAGATGGAGAAGAGGAAGAACTGAACAGGATCCGTCGCCGTCTTCATTACCGTTGGGCATCGCATGTGAGCTAAGTGTGAGGTTTTGAAGGCAGGGAGCGGAGGCTAGCATCGAGAGTAGTTGGGGCATGGTTGGAGGGGGTGAGATGTCGGAGATAAGTTGTAGGGTTGTCAAAAGTGTGGACTGTGTCGTCAAGTGCTCCAACGACGAGACTGTACAGCCGACGAGTTTGAGGTGCCGCAATCCGGGGAGATGGGAATGGGCGAGAAAGGAGATATCGAGTGGTGAACTGTCTTCGTTATATAAGATGAGTGACTTCAAGCTGTTGGTCTGCAATCCACCGTGCGGGGAGAGTAACGGGGAAATGATGGAAGTTAGAAGGGAAGACGTGTCGCTTTGAAGGTGAACCCGTCGTATTGTGTCTCGCGCGGCGCGATCCTTGAGTGCCGCCTGTTGGGATTCGCTGACAGAGCCAAACATGTCGGGTAGTTCGTTCAACACAAGATCGAGTGAAGCACCAGGGCTGGAACGAAGATACCGTTTCTCCCAATCTTCCAGATTGTTGCCCCAAAAGGTCCAAAGCTCGGGAGTTCGTGAAGCCACCTCGAACCAGTGATGGCAAACAAGTAGGGGGTCGTGCGATCCTTCCTCCAACCCATCGAAGTTGCCCTTAAGGGTGATGTTCCATTGGAAGACGTTGCCGAGTACTTCGGGTGGGAGTTTGGATACGTTCAGCAGAGAGTTACGAGCACGTTTGAGCTTGATGATAGCCCTCTCGTGTTCTTTGATCTGTTCCTCCAATGCCCGTATGGAATCGATGTTGACCTCGCGGTCCATTCTGTTTTCCAACCGCGTTAAGGATTGTGAAGAGCCCGAGGTCCATTTGCTTACATTGGACGTGCTGTTTTTTGTCGGTTTGGAAATTGAACGCGCTACTGTTGAGGAGTTGGTCGGGGATCGTGCTCAGGTTGTGGTGGTGGTACGCGACGGAGGTTGGCGGTAACTTGAAGCGCTTGAGCGCCTGCCTCTTATCAAGCCCAAGCGCCGCCTCTACTCCGCCCTGCCTCATTCGAAGGTGATGCTCGAGCTCTGCGAGAGTTTAAGACGGCCAACCGCCTTGCACTGTGCCAGAGCTATTGCAAGTTGATAGTTGTAATGGCCCAAGGCTTGGAGGATTACCGGGCTCTGGCTAATGTCCATCGGCGAGCATCGTGTTGTGCATTCCAGGATCCGAAACTGTGACATGACCTCTATACCAGCCTTCTAGTTCCAGCTGTTCTCATCATCTCCTCGGGCGCGGCCCCGTTTCCGAACCTTACCCCCCGACGGTCTTCGGGAAATCCCTATGCATCTAGATCTCCACACCAAACGCTTTTTTGACCGTGTGATATTTTCATTCACCTGGGCGTCTCACCAGGGGTTCAACTGGCGCACGATGGCTGGGATCCACGTCATGGCTGCGCCTGGTGTCAATTCACGTAATCAGCCAGGCCCACTCTCTCACCGCCACAATCGTGATGGAGGACATCTTGGCGGGGTTGGGTTCAACGGTCAGCAACCTATCTGACCAGAACTATGCTCACTCGTTTGCCTTTTATTGCCTTTGGTTTGGTATAGGGCGGACGTATCATCAAATATCCTCTGACCAGATCTTTGACGCAATCTGGGACAACAGACCGGCGAATCTGGCGGACCCCAGCCGTAATGGATTCGTCCACTCAGCCGTTCCCTTGTTTCTCCGTTTCATCAGTGATGCAGAATCAGATCAACTTCTTGCCCCGCACCACTCTGGGCTGCAACACCGCCTCTGCGCGAGGACCCTCCGAGAGTTCTTCAACTGCAATCTGAGGGCCGCGCACAATGGAGACGTGGGGAATTTCTACGCAGACGCTAATCTCATCACGCACTGGGCAAACCTCGGATATGTGGAGGAAGCCGCGATCCGCAATCACATCCTACAGTCCATTATCTCTCATCCAAGATCATACCATCACCAAGCGCATGCGCTCATCATCCTATTCGAGCTCGCGGGTGCAACGTTCAAGGCATACGCTGACCCGTCGGTGGTCGACCACTGCCTCGAGCTTCTCGACGGCCACGGTCACTGTACCTCGATTGAGTGGGGCCTAATACAGGTGCACCCCGTCCGACGAATCATGGTCACCAGGCTAAAGCGAATTTTCAGGCGTTAGTGAGGTCACGGGGGTATGGCTTGGTGCGCCTCCCTTCCTTACCTGTGTTCGCGATCAGGGAGTCCGAACTGACTGAGGTGAACCAGGGGGACCCCACTTCAACTCTCGTTATTACGTCCCTCGGACTTCCCAGTAGAGATCTCGAACCTCAGACCTCTCAGCCCCCTCCGCCAGAATCGTTCACCACCCCAGAGACGGACACAATCCCTGAATCTTCCCTTACTCAGTCCCCATTCATCAGCATTGCATCTCTGTCCGACTTCACCATCTCGGATACTTCTGATGACGAATTTTCCACCAATCTCACGGAGGAAGCTAAGCATGAGATCTTCTACCTTGAAGACGGGAATGTGGAGGTGTTGTGTGGGAGCACGCTATTTCGTGTCCACACCACCATTCTGTCCTTCCATTCTCCTGTGTTTTGTCGGGTGTTCTCTCAGACCGCCCTGGCCGCTGCGGAGTCACCCAATGGTTGTCCCCGCATTCTGTCGTCAGACACAGCCAAGGATTTTACCACACTCCTCAAGGTGGTATATTTCCCAGGGTTCGTTCGTTGCTCCCTGGCATGCCACTGGATCTTTCGCTGACTATGTAGTGACTATTGATAGGTTCCCTGAAAGGGACAGAATGCCGGATTTTACCACATTTTCTTCTCTCCTTCGAATCACGACGAAGTACGAGATGCCCACCGGTAGATCTTAGCTTCTTGAAGTCGTCCACAGTGCATACCCACAGAATTTCGAGGAGCTCACTCCTTCCAAGCCGCTTGGAGAAGGCGCCTTCAGTGGACCAACCCCCCACCCGAACGAGGTCCTCAACCTCTTCGTCCAGCAGGAGTTTACATTCGCATTGCCAATGGCGTACTACATGGCGGCCCGAAGGGGCCTGGATTCATTGATGGACAGACGACTACCGCGGGACGCCTCCCTTTCTCCCGAGATTCTTCAGTCCGCAGTCAGGGGACTCATGGCTCTCCGTGAAGTGGAGCTCAACGAGACCCACTGTCTGATCTTTGGATCAAAGGATTCCAATCCCTGTTCCACGCCGAA
>Ga0307511_10001367_pt1 | contig 25826 bp, 26 predicted proteins | sample 13_EM_MG_FD_200266 | JGI IMG/M metagenome (GOLD analysis project Ga0307511, IMG submission 200266) | Populus trichocarpa ectomycorrhiza microbial communities from riparian zone in the Pacific Northwest, United States - 13_EM | ecosystem: Host-associated > Plants > Roots > Unclassified | place...
ATCCCAGTTTGGCAAAGCAGACGGGGACGGCCATTGCTTCGGAAATGCGCGCGAATGGAATTGGTATGGTTCTCGGGCCCGTGCTCGATCTGGCGCGCGATCCACGCTGGGGGCGGGTCGAGGAAGACATGGGCGAAGACCCGTACCTGACTGGACAGATGGGGTTGGCCTACGTTCAGGGAGCGCAGGGAGATTCCCTCAACAGCGACCACGCCGTTATTGCGGAGCCCAAACATTTTGCCGGACATGGCTCTCCTGAGGGCGGCATCAATACGGGAACCGTTCACGTTGGCGAACGGGAGATGCGCATGACCATGCTCAAACCCTTTGAGCCGGTTTTTCGCGAAGGTCATGCCATGGCCACCATGGCGGCTTATCATCAGATCGACGGTATTCCGTGTGCGGCCAATCCGTGGCTCTTTGACACGATTTTGCGGGGCGAATGGGGATTCCAGGGCTTTGTTCTTTCCGATCTGGCCGCCATTCGACGTTTATTCGAAGTTCACCACACCGCTGCCTCGCCGGAGGAAGCGATCTGGCAGGCCATCTCGGCTGGCGTGGACATGCAATTTTATGATTTCCATCATGATGTCTTTCAAAATGCCATCGTGAATGGGCTCAAGAACGGCAAGCTTTCATCCGCAGCGGTGGATCGCGCCGTCTCCAGTGTTCTCCGCGTTAAGTTCATGCTCGGTCTGTTTGATCATCCGATGGTCGATCCTTCCCTGGATGCCAAAGTACGCCGCAATCAGGAGCACCTCGATCTCACCTTGCAGTCGGCCCGGGAATCGATGTGTCTTTTGAAGAATAAGGGACAACTTTTGCCCCTGTCCAAGAGCATCAAGACGCTTGCCGTTTTGGGGAATAACGCGGATGTGGCGCAACTCGGCGATTACTCGGAAGGGGCCAAGGGGAAGCATGTCACCATGCTTCAAGGCATCCACGATCTCGTTCCCGGAGCCCAAATTCTTTACGACAAAGGCGATGATATTCGCGTCGCCGTCCGGAAAGCAAAACAGGCTGACGTGGTGATTCTGGGGCTTGGTGAATGGCTTGGGAAAGGCGGCTCGGGTGAGGGGTTCGACGTGATGGATCTCGATCTTCCCGGTGAACAGGAAGACCTTCTGAGAGCGGTGGTGGCGACGGGCAAGCCGGTTGTGCTGGTACTGCAAAACGGGCGCCCTCTCTCCATCACGTGGGCTTCCGAGCATGTTCCCGCCATTTTGGAAGCGTGGTACCCGGGCGAGCGCGGCGGTCAGGCCATTGCGGAAACTCTTTTCGGCGACAATAACCCTGCCGGAAGGATTCCAATCAGCTTTCCCCGCAGCGTCGGCCAGCTTCCCGTATTTTATAATTATGATTCAGCTTCACGCACCGGCGATTACTCGGATGGGACAAAGGCGCCTCTCTATGTTTTCGGTCACGGACTGAGTTATACGACTTTCAAATACGATCAGCTCGTGGCCACGGCTCCGGCGGCAGGTTCCAAGGACGACGTTGCTGTCAGCGTCAATGTCACGAATACCGGCGCGCGTGCCGGGGATGAAGTGGTGCAGCTTTATATTCGGCAAAATACCGGAAGCGTCGTGACTCCCGTCAAGTCGCTCAAGGGTTTCAAGCGTCTTCACCTCAAACCCGGCGAAATGCAGACGGTTTCCTTCCGCGTGCCCCAGACGCAAATTGCGGTCTGGAATCCCATGCATCAATGGGCCGTGGAATCGGGAGTTTACACCGTGATGGTGGGAGGGTCTTCCGATGTCACGATAACCACGCCCGTTACGCTTCCTTAAGCTCAGGATGACGGTCAGTTATTTGAAAATGTTCTTCAAACTGTACCACTACCGGGCAACAGGATAATTCGACTCATCGCGTACCATCGGCTATTCTTGGTGCGAGTGCCGACGTCATGAAAACGATCAACCTTATTCAGAATGATCGAGCGGGATGGTTTCTTCTTTGTGGAGCGATTGTCTCTTCCTGTCTTTTGACCGGTTGCAGTCAGCCGAATCACATCCGCATCCAGGGTTACGTCGAGGGAGAATTTGTTTACATGTCATCGACATTGTCTGGGCCGCTCCAGACTCTCCATGTTTACCGGGGCGATAAGGTCAAAACCGGCGACCTGCTTTTTTCTCTCGATCGTACCGTCGAAAAAGCGGCGCTGGACCAGGCGCAGGCTTCATTAACTTTTTCGGAACAAGATTTCGAGCGGCAGGAAAAACTCAACCTGACGCCCGGTTCAACCTCCATTCGGGATTTACAACTCGCCCGTTCGGCGCGGGATCAGGACTCCCAGCGGCTGGCTCAGGCACAATGGAATTTTGCGCAAAAGGAGCAGGCCGCGCCTCAGACCGGATTGGTTTTCGACACGCTTTATCGCGAAGGGGAATGGGTCGAGGCGGGACATCCAGTCGTGGTTTTATTACCGCCCCAAAATATCGAAGTGCGGGCGTTTGTGTCGGAGAAGCAAATCGGCACAGTTCATCCCGGTGACAAGGCGCAGGTCAGGGTCGATGGCGTTCGCGAGCCTTTCATCGGAAAAGTACGCTACATTTTTCCAAACACAGAATATACGCCGCCGGTCATCTACAGCGAAGAAAGTCGGAGTAAACTCGTCAACATGATCGAGATCGATTTCGATCCCGAGACTGCCATTAAGCTGCATCCTGGTCAGCCGGTGGACGTGGAAATTGGACCCTAGGGATTCTCATGGCCGGTGATTTCGCCATTGATGTCAAAGGCATGACGAAGCGTTTTGGCGAACGCACCGTCGTCAACCAGATTGATCTTCAAGTTCGTTCCGGCGAAATTTACGGGTTTCTTGGGCCCAACGGCAGCGGCAAAACAACTTTCATTCGCATGCTCTGCGGCTTGCTCCGCTCGGATGCAGGCAGTGGCACATGTCTGGGACATGATGTGATTAAAGACAGCGAATCGATCAAGCGACAGGTCGGTTACATGACTCAGCGATTTAGTTTTTATGAAGACTTGAGCATCGCCGAAAATCTCGATTTTGTTGCCCGCATGTACGGGATGAAAAATCGGAAAGAAGAGGTGCAAAAAAGCATTGAGCGCTTGGGACTGGCGGGCCGCCAAAAACAATTGGCGGGTGAACTTTCCGGCGGTTGGAAACAGCGCATGGCCTTGGCGGCGTGCCTGATTCACAGTCCAAAACTGCTCCTGCTCGACGAGCCAACGGCGGGCGTCGATCCCAAGGCACGACGCGATTTTTGGGAGCAGATTCAACTGTTGGCCGCCCAGGGTTTGACGTTTCTCATCACCACCCATTACATGGACGAAGCGGAACGATGCAACCGGTTGGCCTATATTTCCTACGGTAACCTGCTGACTCACGGAACGGTGTCCGAAGTAATCGAGCATGTTGGCCTAACGACCTGGTCGGTTCATGGCACCGACCTCATCCACCTCGCCGAGCAACTCCGTCAGAAACCCGGTGTGGAGCAAGCGGTCATCTTCGGTTCTACGCTACACGTAAGCGGCGATAATGCGGCGGCGCTGGAGCGGGCCATTGCTCCGTACCGTTCGGCAAAATATCGATGGGAACAGATACCTTCCGGTCTGGAGGATGTTTTCATTCATCTCATGGAGAAGTCGAAGGACAATTTTTCATCATGAAATGGTTGCCCGATTTTTCACTGGAACGGTTCAAGGGAATCGTCGTGAAGGAATTCATCCAGATGCGGCGTGATCGGCTGACCTTTGCCATGATGCTAGGCATTCCGCTGATGCAACTGATTCTTTTTGGTTTTGCGATCAACGTGAACCCCAAGCATCTGCCCACGGACGTGATCATGGCCGATAATGGTCCACAGGGTCGGAGCATTCTCTATGCTTTTAAAAACACCTCCTATTTCGATTTTATCCGGCTGTTGAAAACCGAGGACGAGGGGCGTGCGGCCTTGGATCGGGGTGATGTCATCTTCGTCATCAATATCCCGGAAAATTTCTCCCGCGATCTCCTTCGGGGCGATCATCCCACCATTTTGGTCGAGGCCGACGCGACCGATCCCGTCGCAACCGGCTATGCCCTCAGTTCACTGGGTACTCTCCTGACCACCGCATTGCAAAACGATCTCAAGGGGCCGCTCGCTTATCTTAAGGGCATGGACGGCCCTTACAACTTGCAGGTGCATGCCCTCTACAATCCGGAAGTGAACACGCAGTACAACATCGTGCCCGGTCTCATGGGGGTGATTTTGACCATGACGATGATCATGATCACCGGACTGGCCATCACGCGCGAACGGGAGCGCGGCACCATGGAAAATCTTCTCTCCATGCCAACACGTCCGCTGGAAGTGCTGGTCGGCAAAATCACGCCTTATATCCTGGTTGGCTATGTCCAACTCGGATTGATCCTTGTCATGGCGCACTTTCTTTTTGGTGTGCCCATCCTCGGCAGCATCTGGCTCTTGCTGGCCGCTGCCTTTGTCTTCATCGCCGCGAATCTGGCCATGGGCATCATGTTTTCCACCATTGCCCAAAATCAACTTCAAGCCATGCAGATGGCGTTTTTTGTTTTCCTGCCGTCGATCCTGCTGTCGGGTTATCTTTTCCCGTTCCGGGGCATGCCAATCTGGGCGCAGGCCATTGGAGAGATTTTGCCCCTGACTCATTTCCTACGCATTGCCCGAGGGATTCTGCTGAAAGGCAATGGCCTCGTGGATGTGGCCCAGGATCTTTGGCCCATTGCGCTGTTTGCAGTAGTTGCGTTGACTATCGGGGTCAAACGCTACCGTAAGACACTGGATTGATCGGATGCGGCGGGTTCTTTATCCCAGATACTCATCGAACGCGACGTTCCAGACACGATGAAGTTCCGCGACGTCCCATTTAAATTCGGACGGGGCTACGCCGGTGGTTTGCACGACGAGTTCGCATCCGCCAACCGTGCCGATACGGCGGGCGGGAACACCGCGCAGTTCCAGCAATGCGACCAAGGCGGTGGCATTTTCGGGACGCGTGGTGAGAATCGCCCGGCTCTGGCTTTCACCGAAGAGGAGGCCGTCGAGCCTCGCGTGAGGAAAATCGAGTTTTACCGTTGCACCGAGCTGCTTTGTTCCGCCGATGGCGCATTCGGCCAGCGCGATGAGCAGGCCGCCTTCGGCGAGATCATGGGCGCTGCGCACTTCGCCGAGACGAATGGCCGAGCGTACCGCGTCGTGCAGTTTCTTTTCGCGGTCGAGATTCAATTCGGGCGGACGGCCGCGCTTCAGGCCGTGCGCTTCGCGCAGATAAAGACTTGCGCCAAGTTCTTCGCCGATCTCGCCCACGAGCAAAATGGCGTCGCCCTGATTTTGGAAATGAGAAGGCGTGATATGCTTGGGATCGCGAATCTGGCCGACGATGCCGACGGTGGGAGTCGGATCAATGGGGCCGGCCGGTGATTGATTGTAGAGACTGACATTGCCGCCCGTGACCGGGATGTCGAAAGCGCGGCAACCTTCGGCGAGGCCGTCGACCGCCTGTTGCAATTGGTAGAAATTCTCCGGCACGTGCGGATTGCCGAAGTTGAGATTGTCGGTCAGGGCCAGCGGTTCGGCGCCGGTCATGGCGAGATTACGCGCGCATTCGGCCACGGCAATGAGTGCGCCGAGCTTGGGTTCAAGCGCGACATAGTGCGCATTGCAATCGACCGACGCGGCGAGATATTTCCACGTGTTGTCGCCGGTGGGGATGCGCACCACCGCGGCGTCGCTGCCGGGCGCGGTGACGGTACCGACGCGCACCATGTGATCGTACTGGCGATAGACCCAGCGTTTGGAGGCGAGATCGGGAACGGCGAGAAGTTTCGGGAGCAGGGCCTGGATGTCGGCCATGGGAAGCGAGGCCAGGTCGAATTGCTGGCGTGAATCGAGGTCGGCAGGACGGCGCGCTTCGCGTTTATAGAGAGGCGCTTCGTCGGCGAGTTGCTTGGCGGGAATTTCGGCAACCGTGACTCCGTGATTTTTCACCCGCATGAAACCGTCGTCGGTTACGCGACCGATCAGCGCGCAGGGCAGGTCCCATTTCTCGAAAATCTTGGTCACGGTTTCTTCGTGGCCCTGTCGCACGATGATGAGCATCCGTTCTTGCGATTCGGAAAGCATCGTCTCGTAAGGAGTCATTCCCGGTTCGCGTTGCGGCACCAATGCCAGATCGATTTCGATGCCGCTGTTACCCCGACTCGCCGTCTCGCAGGTCGAGCAGGTCAGGCCCGCCGCGCCCATGTCCTGCACGCCGACGACTGCTTCCGGGTGTTGGAAAAGTTCAAGACACGCCTCGAGCAAAAGTTTCTCGATAAATGGATCGCCCACCTGGACCGCGGGACGATCGGCTTTCGAGTCCTCGGTCAAATCGCGCGAAGCGAAGGCCGCACCGGCCAGGCCATCCCGGCCTGTGCGCGCGCCGACATAAAAAACGGGATTACCTGCGCCCGTGGCCGCGCCGCGCCGAATCTCATCGGTGCGCAGTGTACCGAGGCAAAAGACATTGACCAGCGGATTGCCGTCATAGGAGGGATCAAAATAAATTTCCCCACCAACCGTCGGCACGCCGATGCAATTGCCATAATGCGCGATGCCCGAGACCACGCCGGAGAGCAGGCGACGATTTGTGCCGGCGTTCGGTGCATTGGGCCGGATGTCGCCGAAGCGGAGCGAATTAAGCAGGAAGACGGGGCGTGCGCCCATGGTGAAGATGTCGCGCAAGATACCGCCGACGCCGGTGGCCGCGCCCTGGAACGGCTCGACTGCGCTGGGATGGTTGTGGGATTCCATCTTGAAGGCCACGCCCCAGCCATCGCCGATGTCGATTACGCCAGCGTTTTCCTCTCCTGCCTTGACTAGTACGCGGGGGCCGGTGGTGGGGAATTTTCTCAGTTCGAGCCGCGAATTTTTGTAGGAGCAGTGCTCGCTCCACATGACGGAAAAGATGCCCAGTTCCGTAAAATTCGGATCGCGTCCGAGAATGCCCTGGATGCGCAAATATTCCTCCGGCGTGATGCCGTGCTTGGCGATAAGTTCAGGTGTGATGGTGGGATCAGGCATTGAAGTGGAAAGGGAAGGGTGAGTCTTTTTTTAAGGTCGTAAATTGCGACCTTAAGCAATTTTTTATGCGGCTTGGGCGAGTGGAAGGCCTGCGCTCGCGAGGATGGAAGTGAAAAGGCCGAGGCCATCATCACTGCCGAGGATTTTTTCCGAGGCGCGTTCCGGGTGGGGCATCAAGCCAAGCACATTGCCTGCGCGATTGGTAATGCCTGCGATGTGACGGCGCGATCCGTTGGGATTCGATTCTGCCGTGGAGCGACCCCGGGTATCGCTGTAGGTGAAGAGCACCTGCTGATGCACGAAAAGCGAATCGAGTGTCGCTTCGTCCGCGACATAGTGGCCTTCGCCGTGGGCGATGGGCAGTTGCAAGACCTGGCCCGTGAGGTAATCGCGCGTGAACCGGCTGTTGGGATGTTCCACCCGCACGGGTAGGGTTTCGCAGCGAAATTTAAGACTCGTGTTGCGCACCAGCACGCCGGGCAGGAGGCCCGCCTCGCAAAGAATCTGAAAGCCGTTGCAGATGCCGAGCACCGTTTTGCCCTGTGCGGCGGCTTCTTTCACGGCGGGCATGATGGGCGAGAAACGGGCAATGGCGCCGCAGCGAAGATAGTCGCCGTAGGAAAAACCGCCGGGCAGTACGACCGCATCGGCGTTGTTCAGGGAGGTGTCTTTGTGCCAGACATAGTCGACCGATTGCGCGAGCACGTTTTTCAGGACGTGGTAGACGTCCTGATCGCAATTGGAACCCGGAAATTGAATGACGGCCCAGCGCATGGTTTATTTCTTTTTGGCTTTCTTTGACTTCGTGGCCGCCCTTTTCACTACTTTCTTGTTCGCTTTGCTCAGCTTGATTTTTTTCGCTGGTTTCCTGACGGCTGGCTTGGTCTTGGCTGTGGCTTTTTTCACCACTTTTTTGGCGCCGGGTTTGGCTGCCGGACTTTTCGTTTTTGCCTTACCGTTATCGAGTGTCAGGACGTAATCTTCGATGACCGGATTGGAAAGGAGATCGCGGCAAATGGTCTCAAGTTCGGTGCGTGTCGCAGCGGTATCAGCGGCGTCCACTTCCAACTCGATGAATTTCCCGACATGGGCCTGTTTCACCGTGGAAACGCCGAGGTGTTCGATGGCACGCTGCACCGCGTCCCCCTGGGGATCGAAGATGCTGGCGCGAGGACGAATGATGACTTGAGCTCGAATCATGATGGTTAATCTTTATCAATTAATTTTGACATAAGCAATCTGTCATCCTGAGCTTGTCGAAGGATCAGTTTGGGCTTCTGTTGTGTTTTACGAATGCCGATTTCTCCGCAGTGGAATTTCTCTAATTGGCTGCGGTCATGGATCGCGACTACGACCGAACTGATCCTTCGGCAGGCTCAGGATGACGAATGGCTTGGATAAAATCTAATTAAGGACTCGCACTTACCCCACCACGAAATTGATCAGCTTATCGGGTACGAAGATGATTTTTTTGACCGTTTTATCTGCGGTCCATTCGGCGAAGGCCGGAAGCGCACGGGCGGTGGCTTCAATGATTTCCTGCTTAGAACCGGCTGGAGCGGTGATTTTTCCGCGAACTTTACCGTTAACTTGAAAGACAATCTCCGATTCGCTCTTCACCAGATACTTGGCGTCGGCTTGGGGCCATGGTTCGTAGGCGAGTGTCTTGGCATGGCCGAGCTGTTTCCAAAGTTCCTCGGCCGTGTGCGGGGCAAAGGGCGCGAGCAGGAGAAGTAGCGTCTCGATGGCTGCGCGTGGGCGGATGGTTTCCTTGGTCAGGTCGTTGACCAGAACCATGAGCGCCGAAATGGCAGTATTGAACTGGAGCTTCCCGATGTCGTCGGTGACTTTCTGGATCGCGGCGTGGAGGCTGCGGAGCAGTTCCGTGGAAGGAGCCGCATCGGTGACTTTCGTCGGGGCGAAATGCCATTCGCCCTCCTGATTTTTCTCCATGACGAGACGCCAGACACGGCCAAGGAAGCGGTAAACGCCCTCGACGCCCGTTGTGGACCACGGCTTCATTTGCTCGAGCGGGCCGAGGAACATTTCGAAGAGCCGGAGCGTGTCGGCTCCGTATTCGGCGACGACGTCGTCGGGATTGACCACATTGCCCCATGACTTGGACATCTTGCGATTGTCCTCGCCGAGGATGATGCCCTGGTTGACCAGCTTGTGGAATGGCTCGGAGGTGGAAACGACGCCAATGTCGAAGAGCACCTTGTGCCAGAAGCGGGCGTAGAGAAGATGAAGCACGGCATGCTCCGCGCCGCCGATGTAGAGATCGACGCCCTTGTCGCCCATCCAGTATTTCTCCACGGCGGGATCGATCAGCTTCTTGTCGTTTTTCGGATCGCAATAGCGGAGGTAGTACCAGCACGAGCCGGCCCATTGCGGCATGGTATTGGTTTCACGCGTGCGGCCATCGGAAAGCTTCAACCATTCCTTCGCCTTGGCCAGCGGGGCGTGGCCTTCGGGGGTCGGCTTGTAATCGTCGAGTTCAGGCAGCGTGAGCGGCAGGTCGTTTTCGGAAATGATTTCATGCTGGTCGCCTTTCCAGACAACGGGGAACGGTTCGCCCCAGTAGCGTTGGCGGGAGAAAAGCCAGTCGCGCAGCTTGTACTGGACACGGTGTGTGCCGAGTTTTTTTTCCTCGAGCCAGGAGATCATTTTCGCCTTCGCCTCGGCGGTGGGAAGTCCGTCAAGGAAGCCGGAGTTGATCGCGGTGCCTTCGCCGGAGAAGCAGTTGATAGCCGATTCGGTTGGTAGCCGTCGCTCTCCGAGCGACGGTCCGCCGCTAGGGACAGCGGCGGCTACCTTCGAAACCACCTCGATGATCGGCAACTTGAATTTCTGTGCGAACTCGTGATCCCGCTCATCATGCGCGGGTACGGCCATGATGGCTCCGGTGCCATAGCCCATGAGGACGTAATCGGCGATCCAGACCGGGATTTTTTCGTTGTTCACCGGATTGATCGCATGCGCGCCGGTGAAAACGCCCGACTTGCCCTTGGCGAGGTCGGTACGTTCGAGATCCGACTTATTAGCGACTTCGGCCTGGTATTTTTTTACCGCGTCGCGTTGCTCGGGTGTGGTGATTTTCTCGACGAGCGGATGCTCGGGCGAAAGAACCATATAGGTCGCACCGAAGAGGGTATCGGGCCGGGTGGTGAAGACGGTGATGGTGTCCGAACTGCCCGCCATCGAGCCGACAGCGGCTACCTTGAAATGCACCTCCGCACCTTCGCTCTTGCCAATCCAATTGCGCTGCATTTCCTTGAGCGATTCGGGCCAGTCGAGCTGACCCAAATCCTGGAGCAGCCGCTCGGCGTAGGCGGTGATCTTCAGCATCCACTGGCGCAGGGGACGGCGTTCGACGGGATGGTTGCCCCGTTCGGAGCGGGGGCCTTCGTCGGTCTGGAGAATTTCTTCGTTGGCCAGAACGGTGCCCAGTGCGGGGCAATACCAGACCGGTGCATTGGAAACGTAAGCTAATCCCCTTTTATAGAGCTGGATAAAAATCCACTGGGTCCACTTATAATAGGCGGGGTCGGTTGTATTGACTTCGCGCGACCAGTCGTAGCTGAAGCCCAGCGCCTGAATTTGCCGGCGGAAGTTGGCGATATTTTGTTCCGTCGTGATTCGCGGATGAGTTCCGGTCTGGACGGCGTATTGTTCAGCGGGCAGGCCAAAGGCGTCCCAACCCATCGGGTGGAGGACGTTAAAGCCCAGCATGCGCTTCTGGCGGGAAATGATATCCGTGGCGATCCAGCCTTCCGGATGGCCGACGTGAAGTCCCGCCCCGGAGGGGTAAGGGAACATATCGAGGGCGTAGTACTTTGGTTTTTCGCTGCCCGGCTCGCCCGGATTTGCGGCCCGGAACGTGCTTTGCTCGAGCCAATATTTTTGCCAGACCGGCTCAAAGACGGCAAAGGGGAATTGCTTGCGTACTTGCATGGTGTGGAAGGGGAAAGAAAAAGGTAGGTGGATGGCAGGAGAAGTTAAAGACAGGAATTGCGGGGGCGAACAGGTTCGCTACGCTTCGACGGAATTTGGGAGATTATGAAGAAAAAGAAAACGCTTTGCATCGCTACGCGCAACCAACACAAGGTGGAGGAGATGATCCCTCCGCTGTCGCCCTTCTGGAAGGTGACCTCCTCTGACGATTATCCGGGCATGGAGGAAATCGAGGAGACGGGCGATACCTTTCTGGCCAATGCCACCCTGAAAGCCATGACCACCTCCATGGCCATTTCCGATTATGTTTTGGCCGATGATTCCGGGCTTGAGGTCGATGCGCTGGGCGGTGCGCCCGGCGTTTTTTCAGCGCGGTATGGAGGCATTCCTTCCTCGACCGAAAAGAACAACGCGAAGCTGCTGGAGGAATTGGAAAAGCTTAAGGCAACGACGCCGGAACAACGGAGTGCGCGTTATCGGTGTGTCCTGGTGTTGGCTGAAAGAGGCCGGGTCCTGGGCAGTTTTGACGGCACTTGCGAAGGAACAATTACATCGGCCCCGGTGGGGGTGAACGGTTTCGGTTACGATCCGCTTTTTATTCCCCGTGGCTATACGGAGACATTCGGCGAGCTGTCCGAAAAGATCAAAGCGAACCTGAGTCACCGCGCCATCGCATTGCAAAAGTTCATGGCATGGTGCCAGGCAAACTCCTGCGGAGGGCAGCAATAGTTTCGCATTCCATGTTCGTCATCCCGAGCTTGCCGAGGGATCAGACGCATTTCCTTTTTCACAAGAGGTGACGCTTCTCTTTCATATTGATTGAGAACTCTCCCATCCTCCCGTGCGGCCATATAAGTCTGATCCTTCGACAAGCTCAGGATGACGCTCGTTACTCCAGCGCCTTCTTCTGCAATGCGGAGAGCTTCTTGATGCCACTGGTGGCGAGTGCCAGCAGGGCGGAAAACTCTTTGGGTGAGAACGTGCTCTCTTCGCCGCTGGCCTGGACTTCGATGAACTGGCCGCGTGCGGTCATGACGACATTCATGTCGGTCTCCGCGTCCTTGTCCTCGACGTAATCGAGATCGAGCAGGGGGCGGCCTTCGACCATCCCGACACTGATGGCGGCAAAAGGCGTCTTGATCGGTGACTTGCCTCCGCTGGGGAGCAGGCCTTTTTTGCGCAGGCCGCGCACAGCGAGTTCCAGCGCGATATAGGAGCCCGTGATGGCCGTCGTGCGGGTACCTCCATCGGCGGCAAGAACATCGCAATCGATGCAAATCGTGCGCGATCCGAGCGCTTCCAGATCAACAGCGGCGCGAATGCTGCGTCCGATCAGGCGCTGGATTTCGGTGCTCCGTCCATCGATGCGGCCCTTGGTGATGTCGCGCGCTTTGCGGCCCAGGGTCGAGTAGGGGAGCATGGAATATTCGGCGGTGATCCAGCCGCCGGAGACCTGCTGCTCCTTCATCCAGCGTGGGACACTTTCCTCGATGGTGACGGCGCAGATGACCTGGGTGCGGCCACAGGAGGCGAGAACCGATCCGGCAGCGTGCGGAGCGATGCCGGGTTGAAAGGTGATGGGGCGGAGTTGGTCGGGACGGCGGCCGTCGTGTCGGCGGGTTTTGGCGGAAGCGATCATTCGGGCTTTTCCTCTTCTATTTTGAGTTTGGTGAGAATTTCCATGACGCGGTCGCCCCGTTCGATGGCGGAATCAAAGCGGAAGATGAGTTGCGGGGTGAACTTCAAGCCCAGGCGACGCCCGATCGAGCTCTGCCATTCCTTGCGGTTGCGCAAGAGAATGGCGAGTGCGCTCTCCTGGTCCAATTCGGGGTTGAGGGTGCTGACGTAGATGTAAGCCTGCCTCATGTCGGGCGGGAGCTCGACCGAGGAGATGGTGATGAGCATTCCCTCCAAATCGAGGGATTTGCTCATGCAGGCGGCGAGTTCCTTGCGCAGGACCTCGGCCACGCGGACGGTACGACGGGTGGGCATGCGACTAATGTCAACGAAACCGGGCGCGGATGCAATCTTCAGAACCTGTTCTCTTGTGAAGAAGAGCACCGTACTTTTCCTTGCACCAAGCGGCAAGGTACCGCTAAATGACCTATTCTATGAACAGAGCTTGTCCGAATAGTCTGCGCATCGCGTTGGTGGCTTGTGTTGTCGTAACCCTGGTCGGCTGCAGTAGCAGGGAAACGAAGGAAGCCCTGCAGAAGGCGTCCGCCCTGGAAAGCCAGAAGCAATATCAGGATGCCAATAGCGTTTTGCTCGATGCGTTGCGTGCGCGCGAAACGATGATTCGGAACAGCAGCAGTGCGCCGAAAGATCAGGCGGGCGTCGAGGCATTGACTAAAAAAGTGCAGTCCGATTCGGAAATTTTGCAGATGGAGCGTGCCCAAATCACCATCTATCTCGCCATGGAACGGGCCGACCTGGCTTCCGTTGTTTATTCCGATATTCTGATCGGCAGCCCGGGAGATTCCGTTGTTTATAATGCGCTGAAAAGCAAGGAACCCGTCATTCGCACCGGCGCGGTCCGCGTTCTGGGGCTGGCGGGTAAACCCGAGGCCATCGATGCCCTGGCCACCGCGACCAAGGATGATAGTCAGGATGTACGGCGTGCCGCCGTGGCCGCGCTGGGAACGATCAAGGATGCCCGGACCGTCGATCCGTTGATTGCGGCGCTGAAGGATTCCTACTGGTTCGTGCGTTCCGATGCGGCCGATGCCCTGGGCCGGGAAAAGGACGTGCGGGCAGTCAAGCCGTTGCTCGATACCGTCTCTGATGCGGACAGCAATGTGGAAAGTTCCGCCGAAAACGCTTTGGTCATGCTGGCCATTGTCCACGGTGCGCCTGCCGATGAATTTGCCGGTCATTTGAACGACTCGAACCAGAAGATCGTGACGATTTCCGCTGTTTGCCTGGCCTTGCTCAAGGATGCCAGGGCAGTTCCGGTTTTGGTGAAACTGGCCGCTTCGTCAGATGCCCAAACGCGTCTGCATGCCGTCAAGGCGCTTGGAGAAACGGGTGATCCCTCGGTCATCCCCACTCTACGCCAGACGCTTAAAGATACGGAAGTCAATGTGCGCGGATGGAGCATCATCGGTCTGGGCAAATTGAATGACCAGGGTTCGATGGCGGATTTAAACGCGATTGCGGCTGACTCGACTCAATCGGCCAATATTCGCGCTGCGGCCAACGCAGCGGTCAAGCACCTCAGTGGTGTTGCAGCCGCTCCCGCCGGACAGTAAATCTTACGTGGTCGGATGACCCGCCTGTTGATGGGCGGCAATGATTTGATCCAGCGCGTTGCGAAAATCTTCCAGGCCGGGTGCGGGAATGACAATGGCATCGCGGCGACCGTTGGCGTCCTCGGTGATGCGGAGAAACCGGCCCCGGGGATTTTCGCGCAAATCGAAAATAAAATTTTTGCGCTCAACGGTGATATTTTCACTTTTCAGTACGGCGTCCATTTTGACCCCCGGGTTAATGTTCCTCAGGGCAAGCTAATCAAGACAAGCGACCTGTCAAATCGGTCGCCGCATTTGTAATCATTGGGATTTGTCCGGAAGCGATCTCGTAAGCCAGTCGTTCGAGTCGTTGCGCGTGTTGTCGGGACGTCATGGAATGAAGAGGCGGCGCCGGATTTTTTTTCGTGCTCAGTGCGATGAGTTGATCAAAGGGCGATTTCGAAAGAGGCAACTCGACGCGACCACACAGAGCCCAAACTGGACGCTTCAGTTTGCGGGCAAGCTCGCCGAGTTGCGCGGGGGCCTTTCCCAAAAGCGAAGTCTGGTCAAAACAACCTTCGCCGGTGATGACGAGATCGTGCCGACGGATTACAGCATCCAGCTTCAGTAGTCGGCGCACCAACTGAAAACCATTTTCCCGTTTCGCATCGAAGAAGGTCATCAGTCCGTAACCGCATCCACCCGCTGCGCCCGCACCCGGTTCATGGGCAAGGTCCTTGCCCAGATCCCGTTTCACGATGCGTGCCAAGCGGCGCAGTCCTGCATCCAATCGCTTCACCATCGCTGGATGGGCCCCCTTTTGCGCGGCAAATTGAAACGCGGCGCCTTTCGGTCCATAGAGGGGATTATTCACGTCGGTCGCGACGATAAAACGTGCTTTGGATTTTATGGACGGAGGAACGATCCGCGTCAGCTTGGCCAGGCCTCCACCATTAAATGGAATGTCGCGGCCCGCACTGTCCAAAAAGCGGTACCCGATAACCGATGCGAGCGAAATGCCTCCTTCCGTTGTTGCGCTGCCGCCCAGGCCGATCAGGATTTCCTTGAAACCTTCCTTTAACGCCAGGGCGAGCAGTCGGCCCGTGCCAAGATTTGTGGTTTTTTCCGGATCGCGTAAATGGAGCGGAAGCCGGGAAATGCCTGAAGCATTGGTCAAGCCGATCACCGCTGTATGACCGGGGCCGAGCACGCCCCACTTCGCGCGGCAGGGACGCATCAGCGCGTCGAACGTTTGCGCTGTGTGCTCTTGTCCTCGCGTTTGTCGTACCATGAATTCCATGAAACCTTCGCCACCGTCGGTCAAAGATAGACAGGTCGTTTTCACCTCTGGCCACGCCCGATGAATTCCTCTGGCAATGGCTTTCGCTGCCGCTTCGGACGTGAGGGTGCCCTTAAATTTATCCGGGATAATCAAGACGCGGCGGTAAGAAAGCTTCGGGGTTTGGCGATTCTTTCCCATGCCTTCGATCAAAGCCGATGTTCTCCGCGATGCAAGCGGGGTGCTTCAGGAATTTGGCCCACGTTTTGTGACGTTGATTGGATCGGCCGCCGGGCTTTGCCTGGGGATGGACATGGTTCCCTGCATGGCCCTGACCCTGCAAAAAGCTGCGATCAGGGGGCCATTTTTCACGCGACAAATCGCCCCGGTTGCGTACCTTTGCGTTCCATCCATGTCCACCATCCGTCCCTTTCTTTACGTTAAGTCCGGCTGCCCCTGGTGTGCCGAGGCGGAAGAATATCTTCGTCAGCACAAAATCGCTTACGATAGAGTTGACGTTAATTCCGATGCGGCAGCTTTCGAGGAAATGAAACAGCTTTCGGGCCAGACCAAGGCCCCCACCATGCGCTGGGATGACGAAATTCTGGCCGACTTCGGCGCGGATGAACTCGATGCCTTTCTCCGTGAGCGAAACATCGTAAAGTGATTTAGGGATAAGGTTATGAGGGCTCCGGTTTATTCGATCATTACGTTGGGCGCCATGATGTTGATGGCGGTGCTTCCTTCGCGTGGCGAGGACGTCCTGGCTGTGACCAATCAACTGATCCATCAACATCTCAGTTACATCTACGGTTCGGAAGACCTTCACAACGGCGGTCTCGATTGTTCCGGTTTCGTTCAGGTCGTTTTCCGTGAAAGCTGCGGAGTCGAGTTACCGAATGAGGCGGACAAGCAGCTCGATTATCTGCGCACGCACGGTCAGGTTTGGGATTCGACCTCCAAGTGGACCGAAGCCACGCTGCAACCCGGTGACTTGATTTTTTATGCCGGGCCTTACGAGCTTTCGCGCACCTCGCGCATTTCTCATGTCATGATGTATTGCGGACACGGTGTCATGGCCGGGTCGCAGGGCGCGGGCCGACGGCTCGATGGCACTTACGCTGGAGTTGGCTACTATGCTTTTTGGCCTCATCCGCCAAAGGGAATTTTGGGTGAATCGGGCGACCGGTTTCTCGGTCATCGGCAGATTTTTGCGTATGGTCGTTTGAATGATGTTCGCGTTCAGCCGTCCCATGAGTTGATGGCGTTGGTTCCAGCCACTCCATCATCCAGCACCAAGACGGCGGCGGCTTCCGCCTCCAGCTTTACGCTGAAAACCAGCGGGAATTAATCCGCGTTTCGACTAGAAGTTGTTTTTGGGCTAGACTCCCAACCCATGAGCCACAAGTCGCCGAAGATCGAAGTTTTGCTCGCGCAGATGGAAGAAGTTCCCGGTTTCGACCGACATTACGTCGGCTTTTTTCGCTGCTTTAATGCGCAACTTTATTACGAGGCCCACGACGTGCTGGAAGAAGTCTGGCTTCCGATTCGCGGTCAACCTCAGGCGAAATTTTACCAGGGTCTTATCCAGATGGCTGGAGGTTTTGTTCATTTACAGAAGCAGCGACTTGATCCGGGCGCGCGTCTCTTCGCTCTGGCTCTGGCCAATTTTGCGACCTATCCAGCGCAGCACGCCGGAATCGATCTCAATGTAATCCGCGAGCTATGTTCCCGGCACCGGGAAGAGATCATTGCCGCTAATGCGCAAATCAACCCCTGGTCTCCGCAGCATCCGCCGCAGCTCCAGTTGCCTTCGAAAGAGATCGCTTAAACGAGAAATCCGCTGGCGGCGTAATCGTCGATGCCTTTTTCCAGCGTGAACTTCGGCGTATAACGCAACGCTCGGGTTGTCTCCGTCAGATCGGCTTCGGTGTGCGGCTGGTAATGGGCGTGAGGATTATCAATATATTCCGGCTGCCAGGTGGTATTTAGCACGCGGTTCAAGTTGGTGACGATGTCGTTGAAGGTGCGAGGAACGCCACTGCCTGCATTGTAAATTCCCGATTTTCTCGCTCGTGCCGCCAGGATTGTGCAGGAGACGATATCCTTCACGTAAACGAAATCGCGCAGGTGTTCGCCGTGTTTGAAAATCCGAGGCGGCTGGCCGCGACGAATCTGCTGCGCCAATTGGAGGATCATGCTCGAGGCCGCACCCTTGTGCGCTTCGTGCGGTCCATAGACATTGAAGTAGCGCAGCCCCACGACGACCTGTTTGGGATTTTCCCGTGCCCATCTGCAGGCAAGATTATCGAGCTGCACTTTGGAGAAGGCATAGACATTTGCGGGCTTCGGCGGTTGATCGACTTTGTTCACCCCGGCGGCGATGCCGTAAGTTGCGGCGGAGGAAGCGTAGACCAGCCGGGTCTTGCGGCCCTCGAAGTAGTTGAGAAGATTGCGCCACGACTCGACATTGTCGCGCGTCTGTCGGAGTTGATCGTGATCGGTAGTGTCGGTGATCGACGCGAGATGAAAGACCAGATCGATTTTACGCCCGCCGAAGTAATATTTCAGGTCGAGGTGCGTTACGTCTCCCGCAATGACATCGCCTTTGAACCCCTCCAGGTTCTTGAAATGACCGGAACGAAAATCATCCACCACCGTCAAGTCGGCCTCGGGGTGACGTTTGGCCAATTCGTGGACAAGATTCGATCCCACGAATCCCGCTCCACCAGTGACGACGATATGTTTAAACTCGGGTAACATGGTCTTATCCTACACAATCAAAGCCCAGTGAAAATACCTGTTTAGGCAGGTGGAAATTACCCCGGTTCAACGCAACGCTGTCACCTACCGGCTGATGTCCCGTTGCGTCAGCAATTTGAACTGATTGGCCTGCAAGACCGAACAGGCCACTTCGCTGTCTTCGACGTGCAGCGCCAGGGCGGCCTTACCGCGCGGACGCGTCAGGAGCGAATAGGCCGAATGGATGTTGCACTCCGCCTGCAGGAGTGCCGTCAAGACCGCCTTTAAATCGGCGGCACTGCTGGAAAGCTCCACCACGACCAGCGATACTTCGGTGAAGGCGAGACCATGCTCCATGAAAAGAGTGCGCGCCTTGTCGGGATCGTCGGTAACCAGCCGCACGATGGCCGCATCCGCCGTATCGAGAATGCTGAGCGCGACCACATGGACATGGGCCTGGGAAAACATCTTCACGATGTCGAGCAGCCGACCGACTTTGTTTTCCATAAAGACGGAAAACTGCCGGACGTCTTCTTCCTGCGGCCCCTTGGCCGTCTTCAGTTCCGTTGATTCCATGTCCATAAATTGCCCTGAAAGTTTAGAATGGCGTAGCACCATCCTCATTGTCACGAGAGATTTGCATCGCCACCCTGCTTGTGTTCTGGCCTGATAAATTGAGCTTATGACCACCGTTCGAAAGCTACCCGACAAGAAATCACAGGCTCCCAAGGCACTCAGTGCCGTAGCCCGTCAGCAGCTTTTGCTCATCAATGGTTTGCTGGATGAAGTGGCACGCAATTACCTTGCCCGCCTGCATCGCGAGATTGCCGAATTGACCCGGGCCCTGGAAAAAAAGCAGTCCGGTCCCGGTTTTTCCCGCCGGGAAGTGAAGGACTTGCACAATATCCTGAAGCAAATCAGCATCCTCCAGATTGATCCTGAACGAGGTCGCCGCAAGGACCTGAAAAAGATCGACGCGCTTATCGGTGAACTCCAGTCCACGGTCGAGAGGTGGTAGGCGTCTTGTCTCATCGGAGTTATGCGTTACGCCGCTTTTGATCTGGGCAGTAATTCGATCAAGTTCATCGTTGCGGAGACTCGCAAGGGACAGGTCCGCATTTTGCGTGAAAAAAGTATCAGCACCCGCCTGGCTGAGCACCTGATCGATACCTGTGAGCTGCGTCCCGAAGCCATGGCGCGAACTCTCGACGCACTGAGACAGTTACGTGAGGAAGCCGATGAATTGAAGGTCGAGCATTTTCGCGCCGTGGCCACCAGCGCCGTGCGCGATAGCCGCAATCGTCGTGAATTTCTCAAGGCCGTTCGGAACGTGCTCGGTTTTCCAGCCCGTCTTCTCTCGGGTTCGGAAGAAGCGGAAACCATTTTTTCGGGCGTGGCGGCCGATTCCCATTGGAAGGGGAAAGACATGTTCATTTTGGATATCGGCGGCGGCAGTGCGGAGTGGGTCCAGGGACACCACGGCAAACTGGAAAGGCGAATCAGCCTGCCGCTTGGCGCGGTGCGTTTGCGTGAACGGTTTTTGCATGCTTACCCGGTGGCCCCCGACACGGCGGCGCTGCTGGTCGAAACGGTTCGTGCGCAGATCGCCCATCCGCTGGCCCAGTATTCGCTCGGGCATCGGCGTCTGATCGGCACCGGAGGCACCATCACCTGTCTCGCCGCCATTCATAAGGGCATGGCCGATTTCAATCCGAAAAAAATCGACCACGCCACTCTTTCCCTCGGACAAATTGAAGAACTGATGAGGAGTTTTGCCGGTCTTACGTTGGAAAAACTTCGTGCGTTACCTGGCTTGCCGCCCAAACGAGCGGATTTGATTATTCCGGGCACAGCGGTTGTGCTGGCGACGATGGCCTTGCTGGGGGCGAATCGTCTCAGTGTGAGTGTTCGCGGGCTGCGTTACGGAGTGTTGACGGCGGCCATTCGTGAAAAGGAATCCCCGCACCGTTTACGTTGAACACGACATTACTTCTCATGAACGCCCTCATCGAAGAAAGCTTGATCCTGCGCGCCCGTTATGACGAGGAACCGAGTCACTCCGATCATGTCGCCCAGCTCGCCTTACAAATATTTGATGGCTTGCGCCAGTGGCATGGTTTGGGCAACAGGCCGCGTGAACTACTACATTGTGCCGCCTTGTTGCATGACATTGGTTGGTCGCAGACTCCCGATGGCAAGGGCCATCACAAGTGGTCTGCGCGCCTCATTCGCGAACAAACGTGGAAAAATCTGAAGGCGGACGAAGTAGCCCTGGTCGCCCAGATCTCCCGGTATCATCGCAAAACGCCGCCGCAACCCGACCACGAGGATTTTCAGGCCCTGGCGGTTTCTGCGCAAAAGTTGGTGATGATTCTTGGGGGCATCCTGCGCTTGGCCGATGCGCTGGATCGTACCCACTCGGCCAAAGTCGAGCGATTGGACGCATTACTGACGCTGGAAGGTCTGCTGGTTCGCGTGAAACCGGCGGGTCGGTGGGATGCCGAGCGCGTGATGTTTGAAGTCAAAAGCGACATGCTGCAAATCGCAGCAGGCCGGTCCGTTCTTTGCGAGGAGATGGAGTAGTCTAGGGCGCGGCGCTGGAACCGATGCTCTCGGGTGCTTCGCCGGTCGAGAGCTTCTTTTTTGTGGCTGTTTCGATCTTGCCGTAAAGCTCCTTGTTCCGCTTCAGCTCTTCCTTGGCGGCGTCGCGGCCCTGGGCCACCTGGACACCTTCGAAATAAAGCCATGCGCCCTTTTTATCGACGACATTCAATTCCACGGCCAGATCGAGCAGCGAACCTTCCTTCGAGATGCCCTCGTTATACATGATGTCAAATTCAGCTTCACGGAACGGTGGTGCGACCTTGTTCTTCACGATTTTGACCTTGGTGCGATTGCCCAGCACGGTACCGTCGGGGGTCTTGATGGCCGCAATGCGGCGGATGTCGATCCGGACAGAGGAATAAAACTTGAGGGCCTTGCCACCCGGCGTTGTTTCCGGATTGCCGAACATAACGCCGATTTTTTCGCGGATCTGGTTGGTGAAGATTGCGCAGGTTTTTGATTTGCTGATGAAGGAGGTCAGCTTGCGCATAGCCTGGCTCATCAATCGTGCCTGGGCACCCATGGTCACGTCGCCCATCTGGCCTTCGAGTTCCGCCTTGGTGATAAGGGCGGCCACCGAATCGAGCACCACGACATCGACCGCATTCGATTTGATCAATGTTTCGGCAATGGTCAGGGCTTCTTCTCCCGAATCGGGTTGCGAGACGAGAAGTTCATTCATGTTTACGCCGAGTTTGCGGGCATAGGAGGGATCGAGCGCGTGTTCCACGTCGATAAAGGCGGCTACGCCTCCGAGACGCTGGGCCTGGGCGATAACGGTCAGGGTCAGAGTGGTTTTGCCGGATGATTCGGGGCCGAAAATCTCAATGATGCGTCCGCGCGGAAAGCCGCCCACGCCAAGGGCCGTATCGATGGCGATGGAACCGGTGGGAATGACGGCCACGCTGAGCTTGGAGTGTTCATCGCCCAGCCGCATGATGGAACCTTCGCCGTATTCCTTGGCGATGGCTTGCAGCGCTAACTCCAGATTTTTGTCTCGTACCGTATTGACCTTATCGGCCACTTTTTCGGCTTTATCGACCTTCGGTTCACTCTTCGTTTCAGATTTAGCAGCCATAGTGGAAACTGATGTACGCCAATTATACAATTGTACAAGAACTATTTTCGATTATTTTCTTAATCGAAGAAATCTCCTTTGCTTGAAGACCGTGCTGACACTGTTAGGACAACGTTGTTTTTTGCAAGGCTTCGTCAATATTACCAGCGATATTTTCGCGGCCCAATTGATCCAGGAAGCCCGATTTCTCCATCAGAAAATAGGGCTGCGTGTGGGGACCACTCAAAATGAGACGGATGCCGCGCTGGCGCAATTTCTGGTGCAAATGTTCCAGGGTGTTGAGTGCGGTTGAATCCATGGCGAGGACTTTCTGCATGCGCAGAATGAGGACATCGGGTTCCTGGTGAGTGCGCTGGAGAATGCTTTCGAGCTTTTCCGCTGCACCGAACATGAGTGCGCCAAAAACACTGAAGACGAGCACGCCGGGTGGTACTGTCTTTCCCCGCAACGAATGCTGGGAGCCTTCCATGTCGTTCTCTTCGTTGACGAGAGATACCTTGGTGGTTTCGGAAATGCGCCGGATGAAGAGGAACGAGGCGAGCACCATTCCGATTTCGACTGCCACCGTCAAATCGAAGACCACGGTCAGGCCGAAGGTCGTCAGAAAAACGGCGGCATCGCTCTTGGGGTATTTTCCGAGCAAACGGAACTCGCGCCATTCGCCCATGTTGTAGGCGACGAGCATCAGGACGGCGCTCAAAGTGGCCAGTGGGATGAATTTTGCGAGTGGTGCGGCCACGAGCAGGATGAAGAGCAGGGTTATCGCGTGAATGATGCCCGATATCGGCGAGACCGCGCCGCAACGGATATTTGTCGCCGTGCGGGCGATGGCCCCCGTGGCCGGGATGCCGCCAAAAAAGGGGCAGGCGATATTAGCGATGCCCTGGGCGATCAGCTCTTGATTGGAGTCGTGCCGGTCATCGATCATGCCGTCGGCGACAACGGCGGAAAGAAGCGATTCGATCGCGGCTAACAACGCAATGGTGATGGCGGGCCGAATCAAATTTTCAAGGTTATTCCAAGCGACGTTCGGCAGATGAAAGGACGGCAAGCCCTGGGGAATTTCGCCGAAGCGGCTCCCGATGGTTTCGACCGGCAAGTGGAAAAAGTTCACGACCAGCGTTCCCGCAATTACGGCAACAATGGAAGGTGGTATGATCCGGCGAAACTGGCCGGGCCAGAGGAGGATGAGGAAAAAGGATCCCAGGGCCACTCCTACGGTGGCGAGATTCAGCGTCGGAAAGCTCTGGAAAATCGTTTCCATTTTTGCCGCAAAATCGGTGGGAAGCGAATCGATCTTGAGTCCAAAGAAATCCTTAATCTGTGTCGCGAAGATGAGGACGGCGATGCCGTTGGTGAAGCCGAGTGTGACGGGTAACGGGATGAATTTGATCACCGTTCCAAGACGGGAAAAGCCCATGACGACTAGGATCAATCCGGCCATGATCGTGCAGATGAGGAGATTGGCCAGGCCGTACTGCGCAATGATCCCGTAGACAATGACAATGAACGCGCCAGTCGGGCCGCCAATCTGAACGCGCGATCCGCCCAGGGCTGAAATCAGGAAGCCCGCAATGATCGCGGTGAAGATGCCGGCTTGCGGAGTTACCCCGGATGCGATGCCGAAGGCTATGGCCAGGGGCAGTGCGACGATTCCAACCGTGATTCCTGCGATCAAATCGGAAAAGAATTTCTTCCGGTCATAATCCTGCAGGCATTCGATTAACTTGGGTTGAAATTGAATGCTCCACTTCATGTGAATTTGCCCCAATCTCGGGCGCCTTCACTAAAATGATCCGATTTGCCGCGACGACGAGCTTAATTCCGGCTTTCTCGGTTCTTGAATGTTAATTCAGCGATGCCGGATTTATCGAGTTCTCCGAGTCCTTTTTCGATCATCAGGCGATATTGCGCGAGAGTTGCCTGGGCCAAGGGGACGGAGACTCCACTCGCCGAGGCCAGTTCCACCGCAATGCCCGAGTCCTTGGCTGCGTGGGCGGCGGAAAAATAACAATCATGTTCCCGGTTTTGCATGTCGGCGCCGTCGGTCTCCAGGACGCGGGAATTCGCGCCGGTCTGCGCAAAGATTTCCCGCAGGATATTCAAATCGAGCCCCAGCGCATCGCCCAGGGCCAGCCCCTCGGCCAATCCCGCCGTGTTGATGTTCATGACCATATTGACCAATGCTTTTACCTGGGCGGCTCGGCCGGTCGCGCCGACATAACGTCGTGCGCTGCTGAGCGCTTCGAGCAGGGGCGTGGTCTTTTCCACCACCGCAGGATCACCGGCGAGAATCAAAAAGAGCGTTCCCTGCCGGGCCTGGGTGATGCTCGACGCCATGCAGGCCTCGATGGCGGCGGCACCTGTGCGATGGGCTACCGCCTCAACCTCTAAATGGATCTGGGGCGAAACGGTGGCGAAGTTGATGAATGTCCGGCCCTTGGCGTCCATGAGCAAATTATCGCCGGGGGCCGTGAAGATGTTCTGCATCGCCTGGTCGTCGGTAACCACGGTCAGGATGAAATCGGCTTTTGCTGTAACTTCCGCCAATTTCTGTGCGGCATGGCACCTTAATTCTTGGGCCAATTCTGTCGCTGCCTCTGGGCGGATGTCATGGACAGCCGTGATCTGAAATCCCTGCTCAGCCAAACGTCGGGCCATGTTTGCGCCCATTCGGCCCACTCCGACGACGCCCACTTTTATCGAAGTTTTTCCGCTCATTTTTTTCTCGTCTCCAAGTTGTACATGGGACAAGGAAAAAGCAATGGGTGCTCCGGGAGCGCTGCTGCCGTAGGAGCTTGAGGTTTCATTCTCCTATCTCCCCCTTGTTGCAATCAGTCCTCGACCGATTACGGGCTGAAAATGCTTAAGCCTGTAAAGTTTGTCAAAGAAATTTGTCCGATAGTCTTGCCAGCGTCTTTTTACCGGGCTATCCGAGAAAGCCTACCCCCATGCCAACCAAGATCTTCTACCAAAGTTCCTTTCCCCGTGCCGGTTCGACTCTTCTCCAGAATATCCTGGCCCAGAATCCCGCTTTTTACGTTACCCCCACCTCGGGACTGCTCGAATTGATCTTTGGCGCCCGGTTGAACTACACCAACAGCGCCGAATTCAAGGCGCAGGACAGCGCGGACATGAAAAAGGCGTTTCTGGCCTTCAGCCGCGCCGGAATGGAGTCCTATTTCCAAGCGCTGACCGACAAGCCCTACGTGGTGGACAAATCACGCGGCTGGGGCGTCCACTTTGACCTGCTGAACCTGATCTTTGGTGAGGAACCTAAAGTCATTTGTCTGGTGCGTGACCTGCGACAAATCCTTGCCTCTTTGGAAAAGAAGTTTCGCCAAAATCCCGATAAGTATCGGGCCATCGAAAACCATTCCAACCTGACTGGTACGACCACCTTTAAACGGGCCATGATGCATTTGCAGGGCCCGCCCGTGGGCTTGGCGATCGATCGGCTGGTCGAAGTCCATCAACGGGGCTGGCACAAAAAATTCTCTTCCTCCGTTTTGAAGACCTTACCGCTCAACCTGCGGAAACCCTGAAAAAGGTTTACCAGTATCTTGGCGTACCCGAATTCAAGCACGCCTTCGACAAGGTCACGCAGGTGACGCAGGAGGACGACGAAGTCTTTGGCATTCCTGGCCTGCACGAAATTCGTCCCAAGGTGGAACCGCTCCAGAACGATTATCTCGATATTTTAGGACGGGATGTCGTGCGTCATGTCCAAACGCATTACGCCTGGTATTTCCAGCTTTTCGGGTATCACCCCGCTGCGGTCTAGGCCATCCCGGATAGCGCGGTTCCCAATTGCACGCCACAAGCGGCGGGGCATTCTTCTGTAGCGGCGGTCTATGACCGCCGAGGGAAAAAGAAAGTGTGTCGCCCAT
>Ga0307511_10001368_pt1 | contig 25812 bp, 19 predicted proteins | sample 13_EM_MG_FD_200266 | JGI IMG/M metagenome (GOLD analysis project Ga0307511, IMG submission 200266) | Populus trichocarpa ectomycorrhiza microbial communities from riparian zone in the Pacific Northwest, United States - 13_EM | ecosystem: Host-associated > Plants > Roots > Unclassified | place...
AAGCTTGAATAAGTTTTAAGAGCTCTTCATCTTTTTTTGTCCCCCAGCGTAGCAGCCCCCCTTCCCCGCATCGATTATGCGATGCTTCTTTTTCCACTCCCTCTCCCTCTTCATTTTCATTCTGAAAAGGTAGAGGGAATAGAAGGAATCAGAATCTTACTTATTATTTAAGTCGCTCACTAAGAATGCGTCCTACAAGACCTTTTTGAGGAGAATTCAAACTATCATCAGAAATACTCGTCAAATTGGAGCCTAGTCAATTGATCATTTCAATTTCGAGTACAGAGTCCAGGGAATACATAGCGCGGGAATCTAGAATCATACAGAGGGTGTTCGGTAGGGTTGATAGTCAATTTCACTATGTTTACGTCTCCCAATGACCTCGGCTGAATCCGAGTACTTCTAAAGCAAAAACCTGTAATGCTCTCGTGATCCCGTATCACCCACTACAGGACCCTGTCGTAATATAATCATCAATTCTTCGCGCATCAGTATCAATAGCAAGAAGTTTGAACGTACCAGCGCATAGATCTGGATCGGGCGCAAACTGGGTCCTAACTTCTCGCTAATCAGGAAAATTTAGATTTAATTTTCGCTAATGGCGCTATATGTATCCCCAACATATTTATGGTTGGTGCTGTGGGTATGGGGGCTACAAAATTCATCAGTCATGGTGTAATTCACGGATATGCGCCGAATGCAGCATATATTCAACTTAATCCACCAAAACCATTGCAATTTACACAATATAATAATGAACATCGGGTAAAAAAGCATGAAAAGGTCGAATTTCCCATCCCCAACCCTCCTAGATTGGCGCTGAACCTATCCCACTAATGCCCTCAGGGCCCCGCATAGTTCCCCGTTACCGCGACCACCCCTCCAATTGCAACTACATCCCCCTTGTGAGGCTATATTACTCACTATAGGCCCCCCATAGATCCGCTGTATAAGCCTTATTAGTATATGCTCACTGTATATGACACTACACACATCGCAAAGTGTCATAAATATCATTGCGCTTTCCAACCTCTCTACAAGTCGGCCTCGTTGGCATTGAGTTTTGACCTTTTTGTCAGTTTCGAATAAGAAATATTTGCCTGAGCGTGGCCTTGAGGGCTCAAGGTACCCCCCTCATGCAGGCTTTTGGGGCATGTGCATCCTGTATTCTTCGGTTGCTTTGTCAACCTCCGAGCTTCTTGGATTGTAGCCTCTATGTCTCAAGTACCTCAGCACTGGCTATACAAGTATTCTTGGGTATGTGGTCGTAGTGTGTGCTGGTGGGTCATTGGGGGGCGTAGTCAGGTGAGGGCAATAGCAGGTTCAGGGTAAGTCTGGGTAGGTTTTGGATATGAAATTTGAGTTTTTTAGCCGATATATAATCGCTGTTCTCATAGTAGGTATAGCAAGCGTATATGTGTGATATAATGTGCGTGGGTTTAAATTCAACGTGGGATTTGCTTTGCTTAGCAGATTCGCTCTCATTGCCTTACTGGAATGGAGAAGTCAGGATCCGAAATATAATATCACTTAAAGCACCCATGGATTCAAATTTCAACAAGAAACAAATGTCTTCCCTCAGAAAAGATATTAGATTACCTAAGAATCAATGTACGAGCGACGAACTCTATTTCACTTCCCTGAGCAGGCGTATTAGGCTATCCAGGCAAGCAGACACTCAACAGTGATGAGTTCAAGAAGGAGGTTTATAGACTAATTGTGCCAAAACGCCCTCTGGAGGTGCATCTAAGACGAGGTTGGAACATACGACTATCACATGGCCATAGTGTAGTATAGGAGCTACAATGGAATAAAATAAGTACCAACTCTTTGAGGATATATAATTCTCCTAAGCAGACCCATCCTCCGGATTGTATGTCTTTTGGTGTGGTTGTGGTTGTAAACGTGCTCCTAGTCTGCTAGTGTTAACATGTCCAAATAGGAGACTAGGCGCTGTAACATTAATATGGTCTGTGTGTACAATCAGGATATATAATTTGGTGGGAGAGTCTAATTCATGTAACATATGCTTTTTATACTAGGGATTGTGAGCAAAGAGAATGGAATGGCTACACACTGGTATTTGGGATGTGTGCTAAAAATGAGCACGACAGCATATATAACCCAACGAAAGGATGCGATGGTAGCAACCTTCTTGCAAAACAGCGCAAGAAGTAATAATAGGTTATGTTGCACCTCCCCCTGCCTGCATAGAAAGGTTCGTGAACCTCTCAAGTTTTAGTCGATAACTGGCCTAACATCATTATATTAGCACTAGTCGAGGGGGATAAAAAGATTTCTAGGATAGTACCTGAGGATGTTCTTTACGGCTTTCTTGAACTTTTGTTTCCCTTCCGTATCCCACGACCCAGCTGCTACCTCCGCTGTAAAATGTTGGGTGACGGGAATATACTTCGATTCCTTTTCTCGAACCATCCCCGCGAAAATAGCATCCATACCTTCTCGAGTTCTGATTGCCTGTCGATACAATTCTCCATATCCAACCAATTCAGTACAGTCCAGAATCAGCGCAGCTAGCCCGGAGGCTAGCGCAGTTGCAAAAGAGCTACCCCAAGCATGATCTAGTGAGCCATCACTTGCCCCTTGGGCAGCTTTGATATCACTCCATTCACCTCCAGGGAAAACATATTTTGCCTGCAACTCTGCGGCAGAGTCTGCTCGGCCGGTAGACTTTGCTGCGCCGATACAAAAGACTTGCTCGTACTCGGCGGGGTAGACTTTGGATGCTACATTATAACCTTGGTCACTGGCGGTGCCGAACATGAGTATATTCTTGCGATCAGCTTCTTGGATTACGGGGCGGAGGATTTGCTCGTATTTGCTGGTGATTGTCCAACTCATTGAAATGATGTCGACGTCTTGTTCGATAGCCCATTTTATGGCCTAGAAATCTACAGGGTTAGAAAATAAATCCATTGGGGGTCATGTGATATTCGGTATAGCATGGGTAAAGAAACTTGAAAGTTGAACCGAGTTGAACCTGATTGATGCTGATAAGAGACAATTAGGTGAAACAGAGAGCTCACATTCGCTGCTGACTCTGCCGTGGGCTGAACCCTCGTCTCCCCTTGCAATTCGTCTAGTCTTGCGACATACAGATGTACCTTTGGGCATACTCGTTGCACAAGATCAGCCATTAGCGTACCATGTCCCGTTGACGAGAAAAAATACGGTGGCCGTTTTGGCCCGGTGCAGAAGGATTCTCCACCCTTCAAGCTGTGGCTAAATTGCTCCTCGTTATAGACTGCATCTATACCATCATCGATGACAGCAACTTTTATTGGGCGGCGGTCGGGGGGCAGCTCGGTGTCAGGGATATTGCGTATGAAGGAGGCAAACTGTTCCATTGTGCTCATCCATGTATTACTGTATAAGTGATAATCCATTTAAATTAGCATGATAGTGGTCAGTGTGACTCCTGGTGATGAGTGGATATGCTTAACAATAGAACAGAGACAACAAACATATTTAATGAAACGAGTTCGGAGCTACCAGGAGCATTGCCACTGGCACCCGCCGTCACCATAGATTGCTTTGTGCCTTTGATTTGGTGAATCAATAACTTGTCACTCGACACCTGTGGGCAATTCCTGGCCATTCTTTCACGGAATTGGGTGATCATGTCGTTTGTTGTTGCCGAGGACTCGATTCGCTATCATGTGGCGTGTTCTGTGTCAGCTCACTACAAAATGATTTCTATCGAGGGCTGCTGATTCTACCTGGCGAACATATACATGAACCTCGGTGAGCTAAACATGGCTCTGCCACCATCAGTATACCGTCCATTACATTTTTCATAGATGTACTTGCTCTTTGAAACCTCACCAACCCATCGGTTGCCGACCAGCTTTTTAACACGGCATTGTTACCACTTGAATACAGAACAATCTTGTTCGCATGAGGAGCAGCCTTGAAAATAGTGTCACTGCACAAGTCCAATTTTTTCCAGTCGAAAATCTCAAGGTCAAAGGTTTCCAGACTCGCAATGATTGTATCCTTATGTGGTGGGTCCTGGTCATCGTCTACAATCAACTCAATTATCTTGCGCACACCTTTCTCCCGCAGATAGTTCAGTATCGCAAGGCATTCTTCCCGCCCAATTCCGTCCGTGAGGGAAGTATGTCTGCGAATTGCCTTGGTTGGGCGCTCGGCGGTTGAGGGTGACGACTTTTCTGTAGCTAGGATGAGGCGTGGAATTTGCACGTATTGCAGAATGCTCTCGAAGTGAAATCGGTCGAGGAATTTTATCAGCTTCTGCTTTGTAATGGTCCCACGACCTCGCGAAAGTTCTTGTAAGTTGAGTGAGATTTGTTGATCTATGGATTTAAGTTGGGGTGATATGGGTTAGAACTCATATTTTGGGGGGAATTGGGAATGGGGAAGCAACTGAAGGAATGATAATTACCTGGACCTAGCCTTGGACCATAAAGAAGGCCGACGGCTTCTTCGATAGGCCTATGCATGCATAAATCCTTCAGGAAATGTGTCACAACATCGGGCTCCTGCATCAGCGGATTAACTCCTTTCCCCGTAAGGTAGTCCCGCGCCGTATTAACTCTGTGGAGATAGGGTGACTCTTTATCCTTGTTGAGTGCACATATCATATTCGGGTATGTTTGGATCAGGTTCTCGATCTGCTCCTTCAGTAGCTGTTGTGACTCCGGTTCCTCATCACAAGCATATTTATATCTTGCTGCCATGTGAAGAACAGTGTTCTTATCGTCATTAGTCTCTCGCAAGGTGGCTTCGTTGAGATATGGCAGAAGTCCACCGAGACACCCAGCCCCTTGTAGCTCTGGACTGCAAATCATGGGTATTAGGTGACATATTGGGATCTGCAGGGGCGTTGCCAGATCCCCAGTATCCTTATTCAGCTGTTGGGCTGTCTCTGCCGGAAACTCTCTGACAAAATATTCAACAAACGGATTTAAGCCTTTAAATCGAGTTTGAATCGATTTCCATATCATCTCCTCGAGCACAGTCCGTTCATCCAGGTCCCTCACAGCATAAAGTTCCGGATAATTTTCGCAAAGCCACCTCAATAATTCATAACGTCTCTCGAACCGTGCAACCACCTGTTCTATTGTCTGCTGAGGACCACGAGCAATGGCATGGAGAAGCGTTCCCCCAGGGTAATTATTCGAAGCCTTGTCTAGGCTTTCTTTGATTTTTGGATTCCCACGATCAACTCGGTCTATCCAGCCGAGGAATTCATTCTCAGGTTTACCGTGGAGATCGCAGTAACGCACGATTTTTCGGTGGAGGTCGGTGACATCGAGTTCGGTGTCGTCGGAATCCTCAATTTCGACAAGGACGTTCTTGACTTTTGTGCTGGACTTTACTACTGAATGTGATTACCACAAGTGGCATGGAATTAGCCATGTTCAAATCTCTTGCTGTCAAAATAATGCAACATATTCTGCAGTAATAAATAGATAATACCCACAATCCTCCGATTTCCTCGTGGCACTATCTATATTGCTATTAACATCATCTCGATGTTTGACAGCAGACGGTGGGTATGTTTGTCCTCGAGCGTCCGCGCTTGCCAGATTATTGGTGACTTTTGTAGCCTGGGCCGTTCTTGTCGGTATGTATTTTGGTGGCAGGTTAGGGGCAGAGAACCGATCTTTTTGTTGATCATACTGCGAACGGAATTTCGCAATATTCGACATGGTCACTCAAACGAAATGCAAATTCCTTGCCGGTAGGTTGTTAGATTAGAAGCTCGAAAGTTCTGTTATTTAATTCCAAGCAGAGATACCGTGCCTGCACGAGAGCACGTGGGCTATGAGATTCTCGAGTTTATGTGCTGTAGGTGGGGTATTTAACACACTATGGTATGTTTAAGGTGTGTATTTGGAAAGTGCTGTAAACCTCAAATGTCGTTGTTAACTGTTAAGGACGTCCATATCGATGGCCACATGGAAAGTTCTGACCAGCCAAGTGGTCTGGTAAGATGCGCGTGTAACGATGCCATGGCAGGGTATAAAAACAGTGCCGATCGCTAGAATTACTGATCAAGAACCTTGCCTCTTGACGCATGTCCACGCACTGCTGCATCGGAGACGGGTACCCCGCTTGAGGTTTCCCCTGTATCCCCCGCATCGTGGATAACATGGAGTTTCGTTGAGGCTCGAGCGGTCAGGCTGACCTATCAATTCCTTGGATAAAAGTGCGATGTGTGCTCGGCTTGTGTGATAAATTCCCAGTGTAGGCGGAAGGGATAGCATCGAGCCATGTGAGTCCTAAGTCCAGGAATGAAGCAGCGGGACTTATATATCGGACTTGAAAAGTCAATATAGATACAGTACCCTGCGGTGAGTGGCTCGTTTTAGAATGAGCCGAACAGTGACTGGACCAAGATAATTTGTTGTCCCCGATTGAATCTCGCTGTCCCAAAATCCAAGACGTCCAAACCTGAACTTCAAGGCCTAGATCACTTTCTCGAGACTATTTTGACGACAACAAAAATGGCTGGATACGACACCACAGATATTGACGATGTGGTAGAGGAGGTGGGATTCGACGTCGAGCTTGTCGAGTCCGCAGGTATCGGGGATGACAACTCCTACCGTCTACAAAATGGACCTGGCGAAAATCAGCGACAGCATATTGTTCAGCAAGGAAGGCCTAAAGATGTCATGTTTCACGGAGATCTTTTCGCTGTTGTCCACGGGACACTTACACCGGGTGGTGACGATGCGACGCTTATCATCATACAGTTTACATTTGTTGGGTCTGAGGGATTTGGTCGACGATTCCGCAAGGTGATTGTCAAGATCAGGTTTGCCAACGGTGAGAATGACCCGCACGGCGGAGTTTTGGACCCCGAGGTTAGGGCGATCGCTCCAGATGGGGAGCTTCAGATGGGGCCTGCATCCATTGAAGAAGTGTCTACGGCTGTGTCGGCGGGGGTGTCGGTGTCCCTTGCCGAAGGCATGGGGGGATTGCATTCGGGGTTTGAGTGGAGCAAATCTACAACAAATACGAGCCGCGTAACGGTTTTTGGAGGAAAACGCATCGAAGGGCGGAAGCACGGTAATCAGAATACGGTATTGTGGAAGCTACAGGAGGACAAGATAGGGCAGACGGGCGTCCCGAACTCACTCAGGGCTGCCGTCCTGGTTGTTCCCAAGTCTCAAGACGGCTTCCGTGCGATTGTTGATGTCGACGTCAATGTGGATGCACTGTATGCGGTAGCTTCAAAAGTACGGAGACTCACGGGACAGAGCGTAGTGGATCCAGTTCACTTCAGTAGCGAGCGGGTGGACTTCGGACCGAAGTTGGTGGGTGTCGATGCTGATAATCTTGATGCCTGTAATTTGGCAGGTATTGCTTTTAGCAAGGTAAGCAATCAGATTGGAACTTCGCTTTATCTGGCAGGGACATAGCACTGATTGAAACAGACTAGCACGATCATCTTATAGATTGGACAAGACATTTTGAATACTGTGGGGGCATCAATATAGTCTGAACCTCGTACTGTTCGCTTAGTTCACATTTAAGCCTTGCAGAAATGCAGTAGATCTTTGTAAGCTTATAATATTATGTAATGAAGCAGATCATCGCGCTGACGGATGACAGGGGTATCCCATGTACATACATTGATGTCGTAAAGTGGGGGCGAGTTGAAGCCATTGGTATAATTTAACCCCTAGGATATCTCGTAGGCTGAGCCTGGCACAGATCCAAAATCTTAACAATTCCTTCTCTCTGTCAATAGTAACTTAACTGGACTTCCCTACCTACAATAGTACTAGTTACCATGGCAGATTTTGGGCTTCTGGAGGTTAAATCTCCAGCGGATCCGGAGTTAGGTCACACCGCGACGTAAGTAAATTATTAATATTCCGGCTTGCGGAAGTTGGGTTGTGCGTATGGCGTGATGGAGTGTGAGGAGACGGGCTGACCATTGTCCCTGGTATGCATGTAATGGGAATAGTGTTATCTTTATTCATGGCATCAATGGACACCGTATAGGCTCTTGGACAGTTCTGAATAAGCCCGTACCTGGTGAGGCTGTAGATTTGGCAAACACAACAGAACAAGTTCTCACCGGAACGGTTATCGAAAAGTCAAAGGATGACAACCACGAGGATACAGAAGCTCCGGTCCCCGTGGGCCTGCTTGAGACACCACTAGAAACCGATATCGGTGCGGGGGATCAGGAAGGAAAGGAAGATAATCGACAAGCGGCCGAAAATGTGTCCACAATTCCCGAAGGAAATGCGGAAACGACGGGGGGTGAGCGACAAGAAGGGACGGGGACACTACAGGCAGCTGATTTAATTGCATTGAAAGTCCCTAACGCTCGCATCATGACCTACGGCTATGACTTCGGGGCAAATAGGGGATCGCAAGATATCATGTCAAAAGCCTGGATTCAGCAGGTTGCTAGGAAGCTCCTGGAAGCATTGTGGGCAGGGCAAGAGAGATGCTCGGTAAGCCATTCCCTTTGCAGTATTATTTGAGTTTCAGGTATCACTAGAAGCGTTGTGTGTGTATATTCTGGATTAGAGGGTGTAGGATATCAGCGCATTAGGTATAATATTTGTGGTAATGCATATATGCTAATCCAAGACCGGCTACCCGTGTTAGGGAAAGATAGATACAACTCCCCTGGTTTTTATTTGCCACGATCTGGGTGGAGTAATAGTTAAAGAGGTGAGGGCAATAAGAAAAAACCCACTATGTATCGCCTATAGCTCACATCAACACTTCATTTTAGATGCTGTGGCTTGCGAATAACGAGAGGCTTCACCTTCCAATCGCCGTCAGAGCACAATTGTTGGTAAATTGAACTTTCCTTGTCCATGTACCTGGGAAAATCCGGGGAATCTGGCTGATCTGCCGTGGGCGTCCGGAAAATCAGGGGGGGAAGTGGCTAACATGCAGATGGTGAATAGGTGTTCTTTGGGGCACCGCATAAGGAATCTACTGATTCCCCGTGGGAGGACCTGGTGTTTGATATCGCACTCGCCTCTACAGAGCTTCGCCGCGAGTCGAGGAGGGATATACTCACTGCAATCATTAAGGCTGGAGCGGGTGGTGTGAGAGACACTTCGGAGCGTTTTAACCAGCTAGTCGGGCAATATAGGACCCTGAATTTTTTTGCCTGTAAATCAAGTAGCACTACGGGCTCAGTGGTATGTACACCTACTCAAACCTATTTTGTGCCTCCTGGCAATACGAGTTTAAAGTCCATACTTATGTAATGTAAGTATAGGTTGTTCCGGAAATATGTGCGACGTCCAACTGGCCACTGGAAGAACATTTTTCTAGGGATGTTGACCATTTGAGCATGTGTCGTTTATCTGATTTGGAAGACCCCGCCCTGCTCCAGCTTTGTACGAGAATCGAAGCAGTTACCGGAAGTTTGTACCCTTCAAGAGCTCTGTGACTGAAGAAAAATCCTAATATCTCCTAGAAGCGTCCCAAGGAAGTTTTGATGTTCGACAGACATTCTCCACAAGGAGCCCACAAAGAAATTGGCCCATACTACCCCCAATGGAGGCTGCCACTGTGCAATGGATCATCGCAAACGGATCTGTTACCTCATGGCTTGCGTCAGAGACTTTTTCAATACTTCACATTCATGGACAGGCAGGAAGCGGGAAAACGGTATTTACCGCCTCGATGGAAAAATATTTGCAAGGTGCTGGTTCCGAGTATGGATCCACCGCCGTTATTTCATTTTCGTTCGACGGTTCTAGCTACCGAGGGCGTTCCTTTTCCAATATGCTAGAGTCCTTGATTCAGGAGTTGCTCGCACAGAGTCCTTCTGTGGATGTTGCCCTGACGACGATACATAAGCAAATCATGGAATGTCCTCCCACTGGCGAGAATCCTATCTGGACACAAGAAGCCCTCTGTCTAGTATTTTCTGCTGCAGTCGACATTTTCGAGCACCCCATTTTGTGTATCATCGATGGGGTCCAAGACTGTGATGGGACAAGGAATGATATGCTTCAGTATCTTGTCGGGCTTGGGCGTGAGAGAACTGGTGCCCCTTTCAAGGTTGTGATCACTAGTCGTGAGAGCCTCACGGGATTGTTGCTTGATCCAGGAAATGTGGGACCCGAAAGGTCATTTTTTACGGTGGAGTTGGATAATGAGCAGGTTGTTCACGGAGAAAGGCACAGAATCATCAAAACCCGACTCACCGACTTCCTTGCATCAGCCGTGACGTCTATTCCAGTAGAGGATGTCGAAACTGTCATATCAAAATTTTGCGGCCTCAGTTTGACCTTTCTCGAAGTTGATTTGATTATCAAAAGGTTCCAAGCACAGCTTCCAACATTGTCTTCTGTAATAAACCTAAGGCTCGCCCTGGACAAGCTCGCCAGCAACAGCAGCGCTCCACTCCCTCTAATCTTTGAACGCGCTCTGAACTTCGACGCGGGCACGCAGGGTGATTGGGATTTTGTGGAAAGAGTGATACCATGGTTGATATATTCGGAGCAGCCCTTAACCCTGAATCAGTTAGCTGTGGTACAGAATTTGGAAGAAGAGATGAATCCCTTCAGCGCAGCCGGGCTCGAGAGTCTCCGTTCAAAGGATATCCCTGGGATTCTACAGCGTACACTAGGTTCGCTGATTGTGATTGATGGCGATAAAATTGTATTTTTGCATGACAGCGCTGTGGAATTTCTTACAAAACACGCAAGACTGGGCTCTAGTGTTCGGGACGCAGCGAAGGTGCATTCCAAGATTGCATCCAAGTGTTTGGAATATCTCAACAGCAGTGAGCTGGCAGGACACGACTCTTTTGTTCATGACAGCAACTCACCCCAACTGGCACTGCCTGAATCAGCTTCCGGGGCGTATAACTTTCTGACTTACGCAGCTCACCACTGGCCTACCCATCAACGACTCGCCTCTCGTGATGCAGGAGACATTGACAGCTTTTTCCAAAGGTTCATTGTTTTTACAGGGAGCAGCATTCGGCTGCACTGGTGGCAGGAGCTTTACCACTACCTCGAGACGGATTCCCTGGTGAGCAAAGTAGCCGCGAAAACTGGAGCCCTCTATCCTAGCACGGCGTTGAACATAGCATCCTTTTTCGGACTGGAGCCCGTGGTGGAGCGACTGTTAACTACCGAGGGCGATTCCGAGCCAGAAGTTGGACTGCGAACCAGTCTCGAGCTTGCGGCATGGAACAACTATGCTGATGTTGTACGGACCATCGTGAGATTTTGTTCAAGTGCTTACAGCGAAGTTGGCTGGGACGCCAAGAATACTGCAATGAGGAGTGCCTGTAGTGTGGGTAATGACGAAATCGTCAAGATCCTGCTTGGGGCGAAGCCTGTCGTGGATCTAGAACTAAATGCCTGCTTGCACATTGCATGTGGTGCTGGCCACCTAAGGGTAGTCGTGATGCTCGTTGAAGCAGGAGCCGATGTGAACACTGCGGATGATACAAAGAAGACTCCTTTGCACCATGCAGCCGAGACTGGGTACTACCGTGTGATCAGGCAGCTCCTGAGCCTGGGGGCTGACTTGTCCGCAGCAGACGATGATGGATATACAGCCCTTCATTTTGCAGCGATGAATGGCCATCTTACAGCAGTCCGAGTACTCTTATCCCAACCAGACAGTGATATTAATACAGTGCGATGGTCTATCAAGCCATTGCATCTAGCTGCAAAGAATGGCCATGTGGCCCTCGTCAAGGAGTTGTTAAGGCGTGGGGCTGAGTACAGCGTGGCGGATGTGGAGGGCTCCACACCCCTTCATATGGCTGCAGCCGGCGGCTTTTCCAAGACTATGCAGATGTTGCTCGATGAAGGTGCTGACGCGTGTGCCACCAACAAATCCGGACAGACCCCGCTACATCTTGCCACGGGAAGTCTCAAGGCAGTGAAACTCCTCCTAGATCACGGGGCCGACCCGGATGCTGCAACGTATGACACTCGGCGGCGACCTCTTCACGCGGCGGCGGCAGGCGGTCAGTTGTCGGTGCTTCGCCTGCTCCTAGAGTGTGGGGCGACGATCGACCCTCCACTGCAGGACTCCAAAGTCACACCGCTACTGTTGGCAGCATGGCATGAGGAACCACAGTGCCTTGATGCTCTTCTTAATGCTGGTGCTAATCCCCATTGGAAATGTGGGGATTGGACTGAGGTTCACTCTCACGCGAATGAGATGACAGCTCTGCACCTAACTTGGGGCCACGTCGGGATGACAGAAGCACTACTTAAGTATTCTACAGGTGAGGCACGCGCGATGAATGCTAAGAAACGAACACCATTCTACTATGCATTTTCCGGTCGCACACTTGAAACTTCGAGAATGCTCTTGGAGCTTTACCCTGGGAGCCTGAACGAAGTCGATGACGAGGGATGGCACGCTGCACATAGCGCTTCCCAAACGGGGTCCTTGGAGTTTCTGAAACTCATGCTGGAATATGGACAGGATTTGAACGTTGTGGAGCAAGAAACTGGCAGCACACCGTTACTCGTTGCAACGAGGGCTCAGGAATCAGAGACTGTGAAATGGCTGATTGAGAATGGAGCAGATATCAATGTCCGAGATGAAGGCTTATGGTCACTCTTGCACTTCGCCACTAATGAGGGTCACCTTGAAATCACTCAAACCCTTGTTGAGGCCGGGAGTGACGTGAACGCAACCGAAAGTGCCGGCGTAGTGCCCTTGCACCTAGCGGCTAGGAATAAGAATGGTACCGAATGCGTTCGATATCTTCTAGATCACGGTGCAGATGTCCATTTGAAAGAGCAAAACGACAGTTGGAATGCCGCTCACTACGCCGCTTATGCCGGAGAACTCGAAAGCTTGAAGGTCCTCACTGATGCGGGGGTGGAAGTGGGAATATTTGACAAATGCGGCTGGACTCCACTACATCGAGCTTGTCAGAGTGGCTCTCTAGAGTGTGTACTTTATCTTTTGGAAAAAGGCGTGGATTTACAGGCGCGTGATACGAATTTGTTGTCTCCACTTACTGCAGCTACATACGGAGGAAACTTTGAAATACTCAAGTTGCTGTTTGAAAGAGGTTTACGGGTTGATGAGAGGGATGAAGAGGAATGGACACCGCTAGTTGGGGCAGCAGAGAATGGGTTTGTGGAAGGTGCTAGTTTCCTCCTCGATCAGGGAGCGAATATCGAAGCAAGAACGACTCTAGGGGACACGCCACTTATGCATGCAGCCGCTGCGGGCAAGGCTGAGGTGGTAAGACTGCTCTGTGAGAAGGGTGCTGATATACAGACCAGAAATAATAAGGGACAAAGTGTGATGCAAAAAGCAGCGACTGCCAAAGGCGAGCATGCACCGGATATTATACAGGCACTGATTGGCGTTGGTCTAGCCCTCGATGAACGGGACCAGGCAGGGAGAACACTTTTATTTAACAGTGCTGGAGCATCTGCGGCGGAAGTGACCAGATTTTTGCTCGAGAAAGGAGTAGACAAGGAGGCGGTTGATGAGGTTGGTCGGAAGGCCATCGATGTCTGTCTCTCACATGAGACGAGAACTATTCTTGGATGGTGTCCAGAGGAAGGAGCCATACCTCCTACGTGTACTAGCGATATTGAGAGAAGCCAAGACGACTATAAGGCATTTTGTGATATCGCTGAGGTCTGTACAGGCAAGTACATGACAAATGATTTCTTCTACCGTAAGTAGTACTCTCCAACGTGACAGGGCCACTGAGTGCAGATACCACGAACAGTATGCTGATGTAGTATTTACTCTCCTATCGACAGATTGTTGTGGTTGCGTGGACGACACATATGTGATATGCATTCCATGTTATGACAATGGGGCCCGATGCAAAAACCCCGAGGAGCACACTCTGAAACTGCGATATCTTGGACAGGGGTTGATATCAGTTGAGGAGTACTCACCCTGGGTCAAATTGTGCACTCTTCCAAAAGATCTTGAGAAATAGACGGAGTGTGGGGTTTCCGTGTTCACAGACGGCGAAGGTGTAGGGGATACAAATGAACAATTGAAGAATATGGAATGGAGGATGGATGGATACACTCACGGATTGTAGGTAGGGAAATCCGTGAGGCAGTCGGCTCTATAGGTTTTCAGAGTTAAGGGTATATAGGTCTCATAAAAATTAGGGAATGAGAGTCGTCTTTACTAAGACTATCTTGTAAATTGAGGACATGTGGACATGTTTATAATTCATGCTCTGGTAAAATTGTGCGGGATGGTATGGAGGCGGAGGCAGGTAATTCTAGAGGTACCAACAACAAGCCAAAAAGGACTGTCGCTGGAGTAAAATTGAACCTGCCACCATTCTACGTACAATAGACTTCTTCATAAACCTCCGGTGAAAAGCTGAGGCATTAATAGCCTAAATTGGGTAAAATTTATATTGTCATTATTAGGTAGGTTGAGAAATTTAAAAAATACAAAAGGTTTATATCAAAGGATTCCATTACAAGACTGTTCGTTGAGCTCGTATCTAAAATTTACTATAGGTAGTCGTAGGTGCAAGTATTGCAGGGCCGATCTTCCTAATTATAGATTTTTCAAGAATTGAACCTCGAGACTACCGTAGAGGTTGAGGGTTAATGCCCACTACCCTTGCACTGATCTAGAGGATATTTAGTAAATCAACAGCTTGATATAGTCGTGTCTTAAGAGTTGTAGATGCACGGAGGTTGTGTGAGGCTCCATACCTAAGTACTCTAGATAGTTGCATTCGTAGTCTGGTTTTGCATTCGGGTAGCTAGCTATACCTAGGAGGGATTAGTTTCCAATTTCTACAGTATTCCATTACCTGGCGAAAAATGTAGCCGCCCAGGAGCGATACCTACTACTTTAGCTTGTAGGTCAAGAATTGCATGGGGATCTGACGTATTATCCTCAGTGACTGTACACATGTCTTCAAATTTTGAGGACGGTATTCACTACTGCAGACTACATTTTCCGACGGGTTATGGAATGATACTGTATAATGCCCACTGTGATGATCAATATGTATGCGAGTAGTTATGTATTCTCATAGTGAGGTAAATATGCAGAATAACAGCATTGGATAATTGGAATTTCGTTAATATTGCAACTCGTTAATGTAGATTTCAGCTTGGCTTCTCGGAATACAGGTGTCTACGGTATTCCGCAAGCGACGTACAATATCATGAGAATTAGTAGGAAATGATCAAGAGGAAAAAGTGATCACCAATCCTCTTAAAATTTATTTACCAGAGCTGGCTTCGCATAAGTTCCGGATCCTTTTTTATGCCCTAAGATAGAAAGGCTCCCGATCCTTGTATGATCTTATCCATCGAGTTTTATGGTACACCGTAGTCTAAATTTGTTGTAAGTTACATCAGTTGGCATGCATATTGGCAGCTTTCGTGACTACAGACTTACCTTATCACGTCCTATAGGGTATACAGTACACACCTACTTCTACTCAGTTATAGAAGGTGCTAACCAACTGATATAGTATGAAATGTTGTTTCGCTGCCCAATCTGGTAATCTTCACCTCTTCATACTCTTCTTCACAGGCATCGCTCGCGATGAACTACTATATGGAAGACCTGACAGGGGGATATGGAGCGGGGCATCATGTAGAGTATACGCAGCTCGAAACAATCCACCTATGTCCGTTGTCCAGTTGCGCGAATTAGCATACTTATCGAAATATAAGACCTGTATCAAATAGTACCTATTTATGTTCACGTCTCAAGCAAGTTTAACTATAGTAACAGTGTGTATGTTGCTTTCCTCTCGGTAGTGACTATTTCATAGAACAATAATATAAAATAAATGAGGTTACTACGTTACAATATTTGTCTTGGTAGCATATGAGGATTCTTCCGAGACCACCCCTCCAAGGGATGCCTCACTAGAAACATGATCACACTATTCAAGATACAATAATCTACAGACATTGACAATGCAGTTGGTCGTGGGAACCAGAGGAGAAAAACCTTTGATATATATATCGCTTTCTAACAAAACTCTACTACAACAACAGAGAGCCCCAATACCATTGCACTCTCTGCTATAATTCAATGTCTATAAAGCTAGAGAATTCCTATCTCGAGTGATGACAAGAATAGGAGAAAAAAAGGAGTTGACGCTTTGGAAATGTTGGTTGTTACGTATGTATGTATGTGGCAAGTCCTATACAAATGCGAGTTTGACAGGCTTACCCATGATCCATGTGCATGCTGCGCGTACCACGTGGAGTCCGGGTTTGTTTTCGGCTTGGGATCTTTGACAGGCTGACTACATTTTTAGTTAGGTATCGGTTTATTCCTACCCTATGGTATATTAACCACGGAATTTCAATCCATGCTGATGTAGGCTTGTCATGTTCTCTGAGCCAATTGAGTAAACTTTGTCTAGTAAGTAGTATCGGAAATTCAAAACCATCTTGTGCTTCAGCACTGCCGCATGTACATGTGCCCTGATTGCCTCCTTCACCTCTGCAAGATACTACTATTCGAGGTATGTGTACTCGTACCGTAACTACGTGGAAGTCGTAGTATAGTATATTAGCTACCTCAGTTGTCACCCCTGCATTACCCCGGCCTCGGTTAGCTTAAGCTTCTTTTCGCAATTTTAAATTATTTGGCATGCATTTTTTTTTTTTTTTTTTGGAGTCTATACGCCTAATCAGCCTAGGGCTATGCGGCGCATTTGGCATGCATGCATGGGCTTATGTATACGTAGCCCTTGCGATTCCCGATCACATTTACCTCGGCCGTGACATTAAAGCTTATTCCAGGTCTTATAACTAGCTGTGAAAGGTTCAGGGGGCTGGATGACAGCATGGGGTCGAACAACTATAAAATTTTGCCAATAAGCAGGTTAATGGTCTTGATACCAAGGGATTTTGTGATCATCGTGGGTCAATGGCCATGCTCAGATAGTAGCCTGCGTTCATAGAAATGTTTAAGCCGGTATTTGAGCCAGGAGGCTGCGTATATACCCCACGGCTAATTATAGGGGGCGAATTGTTCTCGGCTTACGATGAGCTTTCTAAGCCAGGGTAGCTACGGTGATTTATCACTGCAAATACCCCATCACATACTGCGGTGCTGCAATTGCCATGATTTTGACGATGTCGCAGCCATCACTCCCTAGCAGCCAAGGATATACGCGTACATCCTCCAGCTCCCTCATGCTAGTGATTGATTCGACAGCAGCTGTGATATACGTGTTTGCCTGCGGCGCAAACCGGGCTTGCCTCGGCTAAAGGTTCCTGAGCCTAAATATCTGACAATAGCTGAAGGTAGCAAAGCCTTATAATGTATACGATGGTTATGTACTGGCCCCGGGATTGGCTGAGGTTTCTTGCAATTGGCCACTGGGGTTATCCCAATTGCAGCGCCTCAGCCACCAGGGTAGGGTAGGGACCGAAGACGCGTACAACGATATGATTTCGGGGCGCTGTCAGTAGTTTAATATAATTAATTTTAGCTTTGAAGCTTAATTTGTTTAAGCGATTTTGCGTATTGTATGGTACGCGTAGCAGTCCTGATGCTTGTCTCCCAACGAGAGGTACAGATCGGTGGTTGATGCGTACGCATCCTTAAGCAAAGGGCTTCGGAGTGGCGTTCACCATCAACCCCAGGTTCAGTCATTCCAAATGTGGCAGTACGTTACCTCCAGGGCTGCGATGAAGCTCCATGGGTCTGGGCTCTACGTATACGTGAGAGCAGTAGGAGCTCCAATCAATTGCAAGGTATTGACTAGGAAATTTTCACGATCGTACCACAAGATGATAATAGGAGAATATTCTATCTAGCGAGTAGGAAAATAAATGCGGTATAAGTACGCCTCCACGCCCCCCAGAAAACGCCATCCAAGTTCACAATCACAACTAGTCAGCTACACAACTTACATCGACTTTTGAACTCTCTAGACACCACATTTACAATGAAGCTTGCCTCGAACTTTATACCCACATTCCTTGTGGTCTTGGCCTGCAATCCAAGTGGACTCTTTGTCTCGGATGTCGTTGCACATGGTGCTATGGAGTCTCCGCAAGAGCTCGCTCGCCGTGCTGAGCATATAAACTATGCCAGAGCTAGCCTGGAAAAGTGTGCCGGGACGATTGGCACCCGTGAGCGGATGGAACAAAGACTTCGTAGGCGCAATGCATTGGTTGATCAATTTATGGAGATGAAGAAGAGGGACGGAGTGGAAAGTGAGCATATACCTGGCTATTTCAATGGCAACCTACTGAAGACAACCTCCATGGGCATGTTGAACTTACGCACAACTTGACAGTTTCTTTGAACCCGGCACTTCAACAACGTGACCTATCCGGCAAAGTTGACGTCAAGTCTTTGTTCCCAACCAACACTACCTGTGTCCTGGCACCAGAGCTGACAATTGGGCCTTACTGTACGTATACATACATGCTTTCCCTGTACTATGGGGACATCCAACCCTTGGGGCAAGACGATATTGACTTTTGAGTATAGATGCCTCAAATCAACTCATCCGTGATGATATGCGGGAGAGTATCGAGGGTGTTGAGCTCCTGCTGGCGCTCGAAATCATTGATGTCCACACTTGCAAAGTTGTTCCCAATGTCATGGTCGACTTCTGGCATTGCTCCAACATTGGTACGCTTATTGATCGATCTTTAATTGACGTAACTCCTTCTATGGGCTTTAGAAGATTAGTGCTAACTACTTGTATCTGCACTAGGCAAATACTCGGCTTACGCTGCCGAAGGGACTACTGTAAGTTGAGAAATAGCTTTCGTTCCCAACATGGACACCACTCACATACTGGTTTGTACAGGGAGAAACATTCAACCGTGGTCTTCAAGCCACCAGCTCCGATGGTATCGTCACCATGACGACCATTTTCCCTGGTTGGTATACCGGCCGTACAACTCACGTTCACATTGCTGCCCACATCAACGGAACCATCTCCTCCGACGGGGACTTCTACGGTGGTGGCGTAAATCCCCACATTGGCCAGCTCTTCTTCCCCGAAAGCACGCTCAACGACATTCAAAGCAACTCTCATTATGCTACCAACAATAACACCCGAACACTCAACGCCAAGGATAATATCTATAGCCAGGGCGGATCTACGGGTCTCAACCCCGAGATGTCTGTCCACTATATCAGCGAGGGAAACATCAACGCCGGTATCGTTGCAACGATGGTTGTTGCTATTGACACTAGCAAGAACTACTCCATGACCATGTCGGGAGGTCCCGGCAATGGAGGTCCCGGTGATGTAACCGTACCAGGTGATGTTGCTATTACTGGGAACGCAACCGTCAGCGCAACCGCAACAAGTACTACTGGGGGAGCTGTTGGTGAGTTTACAAAGTTCTCTGAATTCCCAAGTTTTAATTACATTAAATATGTTGTACTGAAGAAGGATGACTAATACGAAACCTCTCCCTAGGTGCCATAACCAATATTTTCACTCTCCAAGGTCTAGGTGTTTCCTCAATTTTGTCTGTCGTTCTTGGTCTTTATCTCTTCAACATCTAATGCCTCAGTTGGTTAATCGCCGTTTTGTATGTCAATTGGAGTCAGGTTCATGGTTTCAGGGATTGGGTCATATATTTATACTCTCGCTTCTGGAGAAGTATTATAGACTATTGCTTCTGCTTAGGAAATTGAATGCACTTTACTTCGTCCCAAATCCTAAATAATCGTTTCGTTATCAGCATTACCCTCAACTGAACTCAGGCCCCATGAAAGTAATTTAAGAACTACCTAGTTTAGCGCATGCCGTTGTGAAATAGGACTGTAGTAACCCCGGAATAAAGTCGAGCAACATATTCTTTCTTTACTGTGAGTGATTCCCAGAATGCTACTGGCTCATCCATCATACATCCCGTGCGGATGTGCATATGAGTACTGAGTTTTTCCGGCCTGGATCACAAGTCACACCCTGTTACCCTGAGCTTAGCCCTATAAAAGATGAGGGTAACAGCGAGCAAGCACTATGTAACCCAGAAACAAGTTATAATGAATGAAGCTTGCAATAGGAAAATACAAAAACAAGAGACATTTTACAGGTAAAGATCCTTGAACAAGCTAGCTTTATAATGTATATAAAGAAGGTTCGTCGAAAAAGATAAACAAATGATGTAATAATGACAAACCAAACTAGGGGAGGAAGTGTTGACCTTATTACCGAGACTAACCCAGAACGGAAAATTGGATGCCGAGACTAATAAGGAATTAGTCTGGCTGGGCAATTATAATTCTTGCAAAAGGGGACGTGTGTACTTCTATCTGGAAAGTTTGTTAAGGTAAATATTTTTTTTCTTAGTAGTTGTATTCTGGATATAGTCGGTTTTGGATGAATCCCCCCACGGTTTGGATAGTAGCGATGCTTTCCTGCAGATGGCTGATTTCGAAGAACCATAACCATGACCATGAATTACATGCGAGATAATAGTAACACCGCTGGAAGTCATTTCCCAGGTTACGTTAAAGCGCAGGCACAATGCAATTACAAGGAAAATGAACAAATCCAAGTACGTAAGGTATGCGGAACTGCAAGAATGTTATAAGGGTCAGCTATTAAACATACTTCATCCATCCTGGTACCTATCTCACCTACGAGAGTAAACACGGTAAATGCGAGGCGGTACAAACGTTCGGAAGGTATTGGGTGGCTTGCGGAAAAGTCTCATGTATAGTGGTAGGTTATAATAAAACCATACTTGGAAGAGTACGGGCATTGTTAGGAGGTGAGTACATGTTTTTTATCCCAATAGATCTGTATGGGGTGGGGTTCTCCTCATTCAGAGAACCTAACCACGCGGTCATGGTGGCAGGGGCTCAACAAATCCCCTCCTAAGAGTGTTTGAGTAGATATGTAGCTACTTTGAATGTAGTCGGGGAAGCCCCAAGTGGGCAATAATGACATGACCGTCTGGGGGTGGGTAAAAGTGGCAAAAACGAATTGGGCATAATAAGCGCTGGATTTCCGTATGTACACCTAAGGGTTGGTCAGAGCAGTTCTACCATAGCCTCGATCCTGTAGCGATTAGATTGCAAGCTCTCATCGTACAGGTTATGAGCCCACACAAGCTACTCTACCTACCTTTGCACCTTTGCTCCATCGATCCTAGTCAGCAGGTCGTTCATATGTAACCCAACAGAGGAAACTTATGATCTTGAAGTTCTATGGCCTGCAATTATTCCTACCGTTCAAGTTCCATGCCTGGAGTATCTAAAGAAGAGCATCGGTAGGAATAAAATTCCGAAAACATGCGCTCATTTCCGCCGTTTAATTTCTCCGACTGGTGTATCTAAGATAGGGCATCGGGAGAAATAATGAGCGACAGGAAAAACTCAGAGTCAGGACCATCAAAATAATTATGGACCACTCAAACTTTCCAAGACACAACAGCACTTCCTCCACTTCCAAGAGCGCTGCGACAAAATGCCGTTGTGTGAGCCCCGCGCTTACCTTTAGTGTCAGTGGAATTCTCAAAATTCTAAAGCTACATATCTATATGTTTGACCATCTTTAATACATTATGTGGAGTAGGTAGTCTATGAGTAGGGGAACAATTTGATTTGATCTCCTGCAATGCAAGATAGTCGTAGGTGAAGAGAATAATCAAATGGAGATGAGGCGCATCTCCATACTGTCAGTGAGTTTGTGTCATCAAGCGCAGATCTGTAGGAGAGGTAATGATGGTTTTGCCTTATAGTAGTCTCGGGACTGCTATTTGTATGTGCAAGTCATTTAATTGAGGCGCGGAGGAGTTTCATCCGCCGTTTTTATCACAAGCGGTGCTCGAGCTCCACCCGTTCATGCAGCGTCCTTGTGTAGTGGCAATCGTTAATCAAATTCCAGGAAGTGAATATATTGTTTGAAATGGCTTTCTGCGCTCATCACCAACTGACGTACATCTCCAATCGTCTGAATATCGGTAGCCAACTTGCTCTCTTTTGCCGATCTGTGTCTCCTCAAATCCAACATTTCATCCCGTGATATACTCTGTGTGGACCTACTCTAAAGTATAGTAAACCCCCGCCACAAGCATACCCGATAAAAGCATACATTCTATTAGTCTGGTTAACATTCTATTAGTCTGGTTACATTCTATTCGTTACTAGAATAGTGCTTATACGGATACGCTAGTCTGGTGCCAGCCTACAAGCGGAAGCACAGTACTACTAAGCCGTGTTGGGCAGCCACTGCCGAATTAGGAAGGCTTATCGATAAGAAATACTGTGGCCAGCCCCACCTCCCCCATCAAAACCAAAGCCTCCGACAATACAACAGACATGCGATAAACGATAAAATCAGGCAAGAACAACAAAGTGAGCCAATCAATCTAAACTAGTTCTACTCCTCCCTTCTGTAACGGTGCAAGGCCTGTGGACTGTGGATAAGCTCCAGGGAGCGCTCGTGGTCTATGACTATGAGAGGAACGTATGTATTGAGAGTAGATACAAGACGTTGCGTAGAGAGGGAAGAGGAGAGTAGGAAAGGAAGGAAATACTAGAAGGTTATATAGAGATTCCGCCCTTCTAGCTAGCCAATAGAATAAACCCAAGAACACAACACTCAGCCCTCGATCCCATGCATACAGCCTGTCCAACCTAAGAAACCTCGTGCATATTCAGCCCTCGTATCGCCCGATCTCGTGCGCCGTGACACCTTCAGGGTACATTCCAACCTCAGACTACCCTGAGACGAGCTGTTTGCTCCTCTCCGTTCGCTCTGCTCCGCGCTTTCTTCGCCGCTTCCTTAAGCCTCTTCCACTTCCTTCACCACACCTCAAGGAACAATAAGTACTGCCTCACAGCACAGGCATATGTACTACTCCCCTAATTATCCAACACTATCCACTATACCCTCCTTCACCGATCACCGATACCATGCACCCCCGTCTTGCTCCTCTCGACCTCATACCCGGAGCTCACTTCATCAACCATTGCCTCATGGCCACTATTACATTCTGCCTGTTTCTGGCCTCTGTATTTGGCATTTCGTATGCCATCGACCCCTATGCCAAACTGTCAGAGGCGAAAACCTGGTTTGATGGTCCCTAACAAGAACAGGTGCTCGGTAGCAAACTTGTGTTGCGCTCGCTAGAGGGAGCCTCTACGAGCCGACTAGACTATGGAGGAAGGTACTTTGGTGCGCGAAGGTGCCTTGCCTATGGAACAGTACCACCATGAATATACAAAACATAATTCAACAACGGAGCTCCGGTACTTACCTACTTATGAACATTGAAGATTATAGATATGATGGACTGCTTTAACTAAGAATAGTCCTCACCGTGCTCAGTACATTGCTTGAAAGCATCTATGTTCGGACATCACAGGTGGATCCGGTTGAAATGGCTCTTCTTGAGGGTGTTGTGGAACAACATGGGGCCGCAAGTACGGATACAAGCCCATCCTTACACTTGAACACACTGCCTGCAGCTAACAAAGATCATTGTGATACAGGCTTCCCGTTTGGCCGCTACCTGGGGAAACTCAGCACCTTTCATCGCTCTGCGTCATCGCTCATTCGATGGGCACAATCGACTCAAGGACCACCTCGAGATACAAATCCCAGTGCGTCAACCGCCAAGCACAGCCCCCCAACGATAGACACAGACAACAGGAGCCTATATCTATCAAAAAAACAGCCCATCTTCCCACCCCTACGCGCTGCTAGATCTCCAGTGGAAACATCACTCGCAGAGCCCACACATACTGTGAGTTTTATTTTTATTTTACAAATACCCATTACTCGTATGTGGCCGCACGTGGGGCTATGATGAGCCTACCGGAAGTCCGGTGGATTGGGGGCCATACTGTGATGGATGTACGGAAAGTAGAGGACCCGTTTGGACCCAGCTCTGTGAGCTCATGATGACATTGACCATCACCGACACGGATCCGGAGGAGGGGCGGTGGTCGAATTGAGACAACAGTTAGGGGACATGAAATTAACCTCTGAACCGGAAGACATGGGTTTGGAACTGGTGACTCCTGATGGCTTGATCTCCTATGGGTAGGGTGTTGTAATCTCACAGCAACATCACTGGAGGGGGAGGAAATGGAATGGGAATGTACAGCTTCACTGGTAACAGCTAACACTCCGGGTCATGAACCCTCCGCAACTCTCGGTTTTGGCGATATTGCCACCTACAGTGACTCCGGAGCACCTCCTAGCATCAGCAACGAGATTTTGGCGCCCTGACGCCAGCGGTTTTGCTGCTGCCTCTAGGGGCGCCGGTACTTTCAGGGCGTCAGGGCGCCACTAGGCCTGATCGCTGGAGTCCGGGCGCCCAAATAGCAGCGATTTCGGACCCATTTTGGGCGTTTTCGGACGAATTTGTGGCGCCCACAGTCGCGGTCGCTGCCTTCCAGATTGTCAGCTTGCCGCTAAGGGCGCCAGTGGCGCCAGGGGCACTAGAGGCAAGCTACCTTCCATGCTGATGTAGTTGTAGTGCCTCCCCCGGCGATAGCAGCTCCCCCCTCGGCTCTAGCACCTCCTCCCCTGCCCTACCTTAACCTTCCTCCGTACGCGTTCTACCACCATGTCCCCCGGTTCAAGCGCCTACTCCGCCGACACCTCCCCCAGTTCTACCACCGCCTTCCCTGGTCCTACCACTTATTCCGTCGCCTCTAGCGCGCCCGTTATAGGATGTCCCCCGGATATAGTACCTTCGCCCTCGGTTCCTCACCGGGAATTCAACTCAAGTACGTACAGCTAGGTGGCAAAAGGTTTCATAACCCCCCGCATAAAGAGGCCCAAACGCTACATATTTTGGGATTTTGTATGGGAAAAGGATAAGACATTTGTTGCATGTTTATGCCGTGTATGAAACTTTTTTCCACCTAGCTGTACATACAAGTTGACCTACACACCTACGCTACATGGACCTATATATATAACCCAACGGAAAAAAAACCTAGGGTGGAAACAGCTCCTCAGTCCACCACGCTAGTGAAATCTCTTCAAACGCTCGAAGTGGAAACAAATACATTCATAAGGGAGGGAAGGAGAAGGAGAGTCGAGTTGGAAGATCATACTGTCATGGAAACGGTGGGGTCTTGTTTGCGACAAGGGATAAGGGGAATTTCATTGCTGCTCAATCGGGTATTTGAACTTGGAACGCACACATCCACTATACACGAGTTACCCTGAACTCACTAAGCCAACCGTGCCTTTTTTTTCTTTTTTTTTTTTTGTTGAACTCCAACCAGACCAGGGTTATTTCGTATGTATGTCCTACTGACCTTGCTTTTTCAGTTCTAGGTTTCTTTTGAATTATGATTTATGATATAATATCTAGTTCCTGGTTGCATGGTATCTATCATATCTTTCTATTAGATTCTATCCCGGGTGTTCTTCTGTTCATCTTACGTCCGTTTCCTTTCAAAGAATTGGCGCTTAAATCACGACGGGATCCCCTGCTCGCTGTTTACCCTGAACTTCCGTCTACATTTCACGTCACTCACTATTCCCCAATACAAGCCAAGCAAAGCCTTCAAACTTTTTTTGGTAACTCAGTACTCGTATTCATACTATGGTATATAACGAGGGAATGCATCCCCGAGTGAAGACTCGACTGAATTGTTCAACCCCTGGGCCATTCCAACCCACTCTGCTAACTAAATACGCTAAATACATATCTTCCGCACTGACGTTCCTCCTTCCTCCTTGTTCTTTCTTCCCTGCACCCCCAGTACACTCTAACCCCCCAAGCCTTCAAACTTACTGAGCGGACTATACTACGATTGTGACAAGACAAGTAAAGCATGTATATGTTCTGGGCCGCTCGCGGGCATCGGCCGCCCGCGGGCAGCATACCCTCTATGCCGGTCGCGGGCAATTAATATAAT
>Ga0307511_10001369_pt1 | contig 25811 bp, 11 predicted proteins | sample 13_EM_MG_FD_200266 | JGI IMG/M metagenome (GOLD analysis project Ga0307511, IMG submission 200266) | Populus trichocarpa ectomycorrhiza microbial communities from riparian zone in the Pacific Northwest, United States - 13_EM | ecosystem: Host-associated > Plants > Roots > Unclassified | place...
TAGGTTCTTTTGTAGAATTTACTCTCTTTTTTTCTTCAATTTCGCTCTTTAATTCAAAATTTTAAGTTGTTTTTTTTCTAAAAAAACATTTGGTCCTGATTCTTTTAATTGTAATGTTTTTATTTTGGATCATTATGTAAAATTGAATTTTGTTTTTCTATTTCACCATTCAATCCAAAACTATAAGTTTTCCTCTTAAATTTCCTTTTATTTTAAATTTTGTCCTTTTTATTTTGATTGCAGTTTTTTTTATTAAATCCTTTTGTAAAATTGATTTTTTTTTCAATTTAATCCGTCAATATTGAATTTGTTGAGAATTGAGCTTCATTGTTTTTCTTGATGAGATGATCTCGGTTTTAAGACTCAGGTCATAATTTTGAAAACTTAACTTGGGTTGACATTTTTTTTTTTAAGTTTGATTTTTTTCACTATTTTTTTTTAATTTCATCATTCGACATTTTTTTTTTTTTTTGAATTGGGCTTTGTGATTTTGTTCGGTTTTCTTTCTATGAGATTATCATAATCTCACAACTTAAGCTACAGGTTTGACAAATTAGCCTAAATCGTCTCGAGCCTTATTTTGGGGTCGTTTTTTTAGAGGTGAGCAAAAAAACCGAAAAACCGATTAAACCGAGAAAACTGGAAAAAAAAATAACCGCAAAAACCGAACAGAAACAAACCAATTAAAATTTTGAAAAAACCGGCCGGTTCGGTTTCGGTTTTATAAGCAAAAAAAAAAAATCAAACCGAACCGAAACCGAAACAAAAAAACCCGGAAAAAAAACCAAGCCAAAACCGAGCCAAACCGGAAAAACAGAGCCAAACCAGTTTGAACAGGTTTTTGCCCTAAAAAAACCGAACTGAACCGAAACCTGTCGATTTGACCCGGTTTCGGTTTGATTTTGGTTTTTTTAAAATAAAAAAATTTCGGTTTGGTTACTTTTTTTGATAAAAACCGAACCGAACCGAAAATGATCACCCCTAGTTTTTTTAATCTTATTTTTTTTGTTTCATCCATCAACATAGGGTTAGTTTTAAAATTGTGCTTTATATCTTTTCTCATTTTCCCTTCTATTTGGGTATCCCATTTGCATGATCCAGGTAGCAGGGTTTAGTGGGTTTGCAGGTGTTTTGTTTTGTTAATTGTTTTTATTTTATTTTACCCTTCTTTATTGAGTTTGCTGGGAATTGAGCTTTGTAGTTTTTATTTTATTTTATTTCTATTAGGTTATCCTAACTTCATGACCAGAGTTGTAGGTGTCGTGGGGTGCGCGCGCCGCGTAGTCTGGCGATGATGGAGGCTTTTGTTGTGCCTCCTGATGAGGTGTTGTGTGTTGGAAAGAGTTTTGAATTTAATCATAAAATTATGATTAATGTTTAGGAGTCGCCATCTAGTAGTATGGTCACTAGGAACATATAGTCTGCGAGAGTCTGGGTAAGAGACTGGTTGTGCAAGGGGAAGATGCATCACCCCCAGTGCACCCTACCTAAGGTAAGCTGCATTGTTGTTTGATTATTATTTTTTAAGCCGGGTTTTTATTCGTTGGTCTTTTCTAAGGTTCAAGGTAGATCTCTCTTCATGAGAAAGTCTCTACCTTATTGGGTTAAATCATAACCGTTCTAAAGTCTGAATTTTAGCATTGCATTTACTTACACCTTGTATCTTTAATATCTGAGAGTGTACTTTATCGTGTAATTTTACACCCTACAGATATTAAAGTCTACATCTGGATCCTAGAAAAAAGATTGGAAAAAGGTTTTTAATATTTTGGCCAAACCCTAATGAATGATCATAAACTTGTTATGATGTCCATTTTATTTTTGTTTTCAAAACATGATAAAGATGCAATTTTTAATGGAAATATGCTTGAAAATTTTGTAGGATTTAGCCGTATGCATGAATTTTTTTTTAAAGGGGCAATTAATTTAAAATATTTAAGATTTTTTTGATTTTTTTTAAATTATAATAATAACAACATATAATATATTATTACATTAACAGATTATTAAAAATGTGGGCTGGGCCAGCCCAACTAACTGGGCCGAGCACAGACCCAGAAATAGGTGGGCTGATATCAGCCCAAAATGGTTGGGCCGAACTCGACCCCACATATTCTTCTTCTTCATTTTTTTTTATTTTGGGGACGGGTTGGACGCAGCCCAGCCAACTGGGCTAGGTTGAGACAGGTCCAACCCAAAGTAACTTAGTCACTGGCACAACCCAGTGACTAAGTTGCATGAATAGTGCAACGTGAATTATAATTCACGTTCCACTGTTTGCATGCAGTCGTAGCAGAGAAGGGAGGAAGAAGAAGAAGAGAGGAGGGAGGCTTACCTGGCATTGAGAGAGTTGGCGGCCTGACTGGTGGTGCACGGTGCGACTGGAGGTGGTGAGGCCGGCGGCTGACTCTGGTTGCAGCTAGAAGAAGAAGAAGCAGAGGCTTGCAAAGGAGAGGGGAAGCTCGCGGTTGGAACCGTTGGAGTGGCTGAGGAGAGAGTTGCTGCCCTAGCTTCCGTTAGGAGGGACTAAAGCTTCTGGACGAGATGGTTGCTGCTGCCGGGGTCGCGGTGGTAGATAAGAAAAGTTTTGCAGAGGAGAGAGAGAAGCAGTGCAACCACCACGTGAGATGTTTTGATGGCCTTTTTGAGGTGGAGATGATGGTGGGAAGACCAGTGATAAGGGTGGTGGTGGCTGAGGGCCACGACGGAGAGAGAAAGAAGAGAGAGAACCGGTTGCAGGAAAACTGGGCGGGGAAGGCTGGTTTTCGGCCAACTTTACGTTCGATTTTCTCCTTCTCCAAGGCATGAAATCCACCCCTATTTATAGGGGATCGAAGAGGGTAATCTTGTTTACATAGGGGAAAGATTTCAACCCTTGATTCGGTTGGGAACGATCCCAACCGTTGGCTCAAAATGTGCCTCGTGAGTTGTCAAATCTGCAGGAAAAGGCTGCTTGAGTTGGCCTATTTAGGTCGGCGCCGGCACCGTCTCGTTGTCATCCATCCTGAGCTGTTCACATGAGGTTGTAGAGAAATTGCAGGTGACCATTTATGTGCACGTTTTGTTAGATTTGATGGAGAAATGAAGCATTAAATGCACTTGAAAAGTAGGCACCCAGATAGTTTCTTTCGGGTAAAACAAGGAAGATAATGAACAGTAATCAGACGGCGAGTCGTCTGCTTCTTCTTCTTGTTTTTTTTTAATTATCAAAACGGCATCGTTTAAGGTTAAATTAGGGATTTTGCCGAAGTTCAATGTAGTCCTTCAACTTTTAATTTGTTTCAATGGAACCCCTAATTGACCCTAAACTTTTGATTTAAAGCAATTAAGCCCCTGATGAATTACCGTTTGAGCCCTAAATTTACGTGCCTTTTGCAATATGGTCATTGGTCTCAGATTTATGCAATTTAACCCCTAATTGACCATTAAACTTTCAATTTCTTCAATTTCACCCCCTGTTTTTGTCAATTAAGCCCCTATAGTTTGACGCCTCTTGCTAATTGGTCCTTGGCTGTAAATTTTATCAATTTAACCCTTAATTGACCCCAAAACTTCAATTTTCTTGCGATTTTACCCCTAATTTCAATCAATTAACTTGATAAAAATTAAATTTGGTCTCTTAAAACTCCAATCTTCTCAATTAAGTCCAAATTAGGCTCCCAAACTTAATATTTCACCAATTAAGCCCCAAATAAAATTAATTTGACCCATTTAAAGTATAATTAAGTCATTGCACTTAATTAAATCCTTCAATTGGATCCAAATTAATTCTTAAACATAATTAAAATTCAATTTGGCCTATGATTAAATCAAATTGGCCTATTAAAATTTTAATTATGTTCTTGGACTTAATATTTTTGCAAATTCATTCAATAATCATTTTATTTGACCTTGAATTTGCACTATTTCTCCATTTTTGGGCATAATAGGGTACAATTAGGCCTCGAATTTTCTCCAAAATTGCAGTTTGATTCCCCGACTTACTTTCTTCACGTTGTCAACCTTTATTTTATTTTATTTATTTTTATTTTGAAAAAAAGTGATTTTTGGGGAATAACCCAGAATTGGGGTATGACAGTAGGTTTGGTATACTAACTCGGGTTGATTTAGGTCTAGGTTTTTTGTCTTTTCAATTTCATCTTTCCACACTGGAATAACTAGGAATTGAGTTTTGATATTTTTTCTTTAGGCAAGCATTTTTTTGGACATATTATTATGATAAGTTTTTTTGGTTTAATTCGGTCTATTTATTGTCGTTGTATGTTTTTTTTATTATTTAATTAAATAAATACCAACTTATTTAAACTAGTTGGGTCCATGATCCAAGATGCAAATTTTTTTACTTTTTTAAACACGCTTGTAGTGCTTGGATATTTTTTCTTATACTAAAAAAAGTTGGTATGACATTTTATTGTTCACTAAGTGCCTATTTGAGAGTTTGATATATGTTGTGTTTCAAAATATTTTTCACTTAGAAATGTATTAAAATAATATTTTTTTATTTTTAAAAATTTATTTTTGATATCAACATATCAAAATAATACAAAAAAATAAAAAATAATTTAAATAATTTTTTAAATTTTAAATAAACAATATTTTAGCCATAATGCTAAACATGTTTTAAAACACCATAATAGTTAAAAATCCAAATGGTCATAACAGAAGCAAAGCAACGGAATAAAAAAGCCTTCTATTTATCCCACATCGAAAAGATGTGAGTTTAGGGTTTAGGACCTTGAATATAAATAAAGCTCTAAGAAGATGTAGTAGTTTAACCCGTCTTGTCAGGGGTGAGAGGCGACTTGTCTATGATCGTTTAGAGATGGCGAGTCGTGCCGACACCTTGTACATCGAACACATCTTTAAGGCGAGTGAGTTCAGCCCTACTTTAGGTTGATCTCGCCCGCCAATTTTTGGAAGCCTCCCTTACGGGAGAGGCTGCCAATAATTCTAAATATTAGACTATGGAGAGATAACTTGATAAGAGCAAGCAAAATCCCAATTTACCATGTTTTTGACAAGATTAAAGATGCATCAATCACGTCTTATGTGGGGTTGTCAAATTATGGGTTTTGTTTTAAAGTTTTGAGTCTTTAATGGCGGTGTGATTTAAAGATTTTGTGTGCTTCAGTTCATTTAAGTAGAAAGAGAGAGAGGAGATAATTGCTATTATATTGGGTTGTTGTAAACATTGATGTTTTAGTTTAATGAGTAATTATTGGTTGAAATATGTAAGTCTTTTCTTATGATATCAGTGCGTTTTGCTTCGAATTTTATCTTAATTTCATATTTAGTGCTTGCTCAGTGGAGGGATTAGTTGTAGGGTTTTTTTTTTGTCAATTAAGTGTGTCAATTTATAGGATTTTTTAGTGTTTTGAGGTATATTTTAAGTTAATTGTTTATCAAATGTTTGGTTAGTTAAGAGACAAGGAGTTGATTAGTCTTCTTGTTGTTGTAAAAACTGCTACGTTTACTGGAAATAGTTATATGTACTTTTCCTGGCCTTTTGTCTAAGATCAAGTGTAATTAGTTATTTTTTACTTAAATTTGTATGTGTAGGGAAAAGATGCAGCAGCTGTAGGCGCATATGATATGCCTTCATGTGAAACTTTGATTTATTTTACCCTGTCTTACGCTTTTTCGGTTTGGTTAATGTGTTTAAATGAGGGATTTTTTTTGTAGGGAACTTACCTGTCTTTGAACTGTGCTCTAATTGTTCGCTTATCATTTACAGAAAGTTTATACTAGATCGGATACTTGTAATGCCTGCCTTTTGCGTACGCATACGAGTGTTAATTTCTGAATAAAGAGATTCTGTGCTATTGGTGCAGTATCGTTGTCATCATGTGTGAAGGGCTCTTTGCATTGGGATTCTTATGAAAGGTCTTATTTGGTTGAAGAAAATTATACTTCTGGATCATATTGAGATGCTCTCTACCTCTGAATGCTTGCTTTTTTCGCAGCTGCATGTATGGCATAGGATTTAGTAGAATCATGCAAGCATTTCATTAGTGCTGTCATCAATGGTTCCGATCTGGTGCTACATTTTCAGCTGCCTCTGCTGATGATCTTCACTCTGAGGTGCTGAAATTTGCTCGGGTCAAGGATCAATGTGTTCATGCTTTACCATCCACTGTTAAACTCCGGACTCTCAAATGGTTCTCAACCAGGTCACAGCACCTTTGTGGTTAAATGACTCGAGGGATCAGGTTGAGCGACCAGAGTCCTCATTGTTGTTTATTGCTATGCTGCTGCCCTGGGATCTCGTCTGCCATCATAGTTAGTGTGAAAGCCGGGGTTGCTGGTGCAATCGCACTCTTGCAACCCATCTCCAGCAGCACTCAGGTAACATGCTTGTGCTTTGTGCATTGATTGTCCAGAGACTTGTAATCAGGCCTCTTATTAGCTGTGTTCTAATTCTGAGTTAGTAAAGCCACTTGAATTTGGCTGAAACATCTCTTTCCCCGTGGGAATCTTATACATCACATCTTGTCTTCAAATTGATCCAGGATTAAGAGAGGAATCAGAGAGATGTATTTTCTGAAGGAAGCATTTCTTCATATTTGCAACACAACATGGGGCAATTATGTTCTACTTCAATCTTTGTCATGGGAAGACGACGTCATTTACTCAATGGCCCGGCAAGATCATTATTTTGACATGATCATCCAATAGAATTGGTCCTCGGAGCAGTCCTTTGGCATAATTATTTTTCCTGCTTGTACAAAAAAACCCTAAAGTTGCACTTGTCTTAAGATCACGTCTTGACCTTTTCAAGTCAAGTTCATCAATGAACATAATATGCGCCTTAAATCATGGTTGCCCAGGCACATTTTAACATTCACATGTAGAGATTTATGCTTTAGCTGACAATAAGTGGAGAAAACATATAGAACCTAAGCGCCATTTTTGACCAACTTCCTCTCCAGATTACTAAAATGAATTGAATCTCAAACTTGTGAGTAAATATAAAATGCCAGATAGTAAACTGCTTCATGCAAATCATATTCATAACGTATAAAAGCAATGTAAAACAAAAAAAACTATGAGATTTAGATCCAGAACTTTATATATATGCTAAATGTTTGCGGTACAAACACAGTGCACAGGAGTGCAGGACACAGGATAAACTTGTTTATACACATGGGAAGAGTTGGGAAGGGCTTCGATAGCTATTTATTTGTCAGATACATAGTTCCAAACACTTAATGCAGCCTCCCAATCCCAGGTCCTGTATGCAGCTGAAGTGTCTTGCTGGGGACAACCTGAAGAACACCTGGTAGTTCTGCAATGAAAAGCAAGCACATGATTATGAGATTAAAGATTTGTCAATACATTGCTAATGGCAGAAAAGGACATTTGAAAATATATCCAATGCACAATTCTAAATGGTAATTCAAAAGTCAAAAACATTCAACAGTGTCGGGAGCATACAGACACTGTCTTAAACATGAACCAAAACCACCACCTACAATAACAGCCATCAGGCACCTCATATTTCACGCCTCCTTTCGTTCAGCAAGAGAGGCATCATATGCATTTGAAATTGGTTGTTTTGCAAACAAAGAATTACACACAGTTAAACAGGATTTTCTCAAGTATTAGCTTATGATATTGAAAAGTAATATCATGAAAAAGCACATGCTGATTTATCAAAACTCCAAGTATAATTCAAAGCATATAGCATACCACAACAGCCAATGAAAAGCAGACTTCATGAAATCCATTATCCATCAATAAATTCATGCAAAATTCTTATGTAGAGAGCCTAAATAATAAATCCATCAACTTGAAGATAAACAAATAAAGGCTCCCATGTCAAGGATCTAATTCTACCTTAAAAAGAAAGAAACCTCAATTAGTTCTTCCCCTTTAACCTAAGGATTAAGGAACACGATAGTCAAAACAAGACGATCAATCTATGAAGAAGACAAAAGAAGATTAACAAACTTCAAGATTTTCAGATGTGAAAATTTAAAAAAGCCTTCACACTCTTCTAATCTCAAAACATACAAGCTCAATTCCAATTCTAACAACAATATTCTAAATTTTAAAAAAAAAAACCCATTAACCTATGAAAGCATTTCAATCAGAAATTAAGAAAAAGATGCATACTTGAGATTTGTTCAACTTGTTCTGGTGTCAGCTTGGCAGAGAATCCACTTGCAGCTGTCTTGTAACTATAAATCAATGCCTCCTTTGCAGCATCCTCGCTATACAATACAAAAAACACACCAAATCTGAAAACCCAGTTCATAAATAATCATACGGATCTGAATTACAACGACAAACCCTACGGCACTACCTGCCAAGAACAGAGGCGAGGGTTCGGATATGGTAAGCCTCAGGCTCCTCATCCTGAGGTTTCTCAGTGTAGACAATCTGAACCGATTTTGATGAATCAGCCGTTGATGGAACAGACTCGGCCATTTTGATAACAAAGAAGACGACGAGCAACAACAAAATTAACGATGGTGATGAAAAGAAGGAGAATTTGGTTCTTCTGTGCATATTGGATTTTGAGCTCTGCTTCTTCTCTTTCTTATATACACAAAGTTAAATGGCTTTAAATCAGATTAATTCAACGATATCGTACTACGCTTAGCCACCAAGTTACCTTTGTCGTTTTATGTTTGGGATCTTCGCCGTTTGAGGACACCCATGTCTTCTTACGCGCTACGTGGCTTCTTTTTTTTCTTTTTTCCTTTTTACAATTTTTCATTATTCACTGATTTTGTTTTATAGATCTAATTGGGTATCGATTTTGGTCTCTTCGGCGTGTTTGACCCGCGTTTTAATTAGAGTATTTTAAAATTTTATTTTTTTTAATTTTAAATTTTTTTTGTTATTATTAAATTATTTTGATCGGTAATGTTAAATTTAAATTTTAAAAATTAAAAAAAAAATTATTTTAATATATTTTGAATAAAAAATATTTTAAAAAGTAATTATTATTATTATTATCTCAAACACTTCTTTTATTTAGATTTGAATTGAGTGGATTAATTGGAATTTGCTAAAGTTTCTCTTTTTAAAAAAACCTTTGTGAAGTTTTTTTCATTGATTTTAATTGCCACAAATATGCACTTTCGATGAGACAATCTAACATATACAGAGGAAGGACTTAATTGATGAATATTTGAAACTTTAGATACTTGATTGGGGGAGTTTTTAATTTAGAAACCTAATTGATAATAGATAATTTCGAGATTAATTTGAAGTTTTTCATTTTCTCTTTAAGCTTGAATATCTCTTCCTAAAAATATCAAAATATTGAGATTCTTAAAATCATAGTTTTGAAATTCGGTCCGGCCTGACAGATTGATCCGGGACCCGACCAACTCAGAGCTGGAACCGAGCCGGGTTAAAAAAAAATAGAAAAGGGCAAAACCCGGGTGACCCGGTCAAAAACCCGGTTGCAAACCATTGACTTCTTTTTTTACTAAAACGACATCGTTTTGATTTTAAAAAAAAATGACCCGAGCGACCCGGTCAAAACTAGGTAATCTGGTCAAAACTGGAAACCCAGACCTTAAACCAGGCCGAGTTTAAAAACTATGGATAAAACCTAGCTAATTGGTACAAAAAACTTCTTACTTTATTCTTAATTTTTACATTAATTAATGAAGTTCTCTTTTCGGATGTTTTTTTAAAACGTACTTTTTATATCAATTTAAAACATTCTAAATAAAACATATAATTATTTATATTAATATTATCAATCTCCTGGATCAATTGAATTGGAAGTTCAACTAATCGACACTCATTTATGTTGGGTTTCATAGATAATTATTGACAACAATGAAAAATATAAATAAAAAAAATTCAGAAATTTATCTCATACAAAACATTTTTTAAGGTTTTTATAATAAAAAAATGTAATTTAATGGCGTCAAGTAAGTGACGTGTCATCAAATTGACATAAGTTGAACGGAAGCACTTGATTAATAGTTTTGAAAAACAAAAAGAGCAAAAAAAAAAAATAAAAAAATTTACATGTTTGATTGAGAATAAAATACTAAAATAAAAAATAAAAATATTTTTTTTTGTAATTAAAAAAAGAGTGATTAATCTGGGCTGGGTTAATTCCCGTGAGAGGGAGGAAATTTACAAATTCATAAACTTAAAATAAATGAATAAATAAATGGAAAACATCGAAAATGAGAGAAAAATCAAGGGTATATTAATAATTGAAATGTAAACGGATAGGATAAGTCGGTTCAAGCGCCCAGCTTCAAAGCTAAATAAGAAACAGCACAAAAGGAGAGAGCTTTTCGCTGCTCTCATTTCCAAAACAATGGCTACTTCTTCTTCCACAACACTTGTAGCTCTCTGTTCTTCTTTAACCACTCAATGCAAAATCTCCAATGCCCAAAACCCACCTCTCTCTAAATCCCTTTGCCTCTCCAAACCCAATTCTGGGTCTTTCTCAAAGACCACTCAGAATTTATCCTCCTCTTCTCTTATTTTCTCTAAAAGACCCACATTTTTTGCCAATCCTCCCAAGTTTTCTGAATCTGAAGCTCTTGTTGTTGAAGCAGAGCCTGAAGTACCCGTGTCAGAGGCTAACCCTGAGCCTGCTGCCACGCAGATGGTTGAGGTTGCTAAGGAAGAGCCACCCAAGCGTGAGGAGATTTTTGCTGTTGTTATGGTGAGTACTGAATGACAGTGGAAATTCTAATTTTTGGGCCATTAAAGATGTGTTTTTGATTGACGTGAGTGTTTTTTGATTGATTTTCTGACTACCCAGATGGTTTTTAGTTATAGTTTTTGTTTCAAGTGTGAGTTTATGATTAGCTAAGTGATTTTCTGGTTTTAAGCTATAATCTTGCTGCCATTTCTGCCTCGGCAGACTAATATTTTGCTAATCAATGACTCTGATTGTTTTCTTTTTTCCAATGGTGAATGCAATGCGGAGTAATTTAGAGGTTTTGAGAAGATTTGTTGTTGTTCTTTTATGGTTTCCCTGTTAGTGACTTTTGCATAATTTGTCTGCTTTTTGCTCTGGGGCTTGTGTTTCAATTCTTTTTTCAGGTAGGATCTCGCCAGTACATTGTTATCCCGGGGCGATGGCTCTATGTGCAGAGGCTAAAAGGTGCTAATGTCAATGATAAGGTATAGGTTGCTATCATTTCCTTTTGTATCTTGATTAGTTAAAATATTTTCCAAGCTAGTTGCAACTTTCACGTGGTTAGCATGTGTTGTTAGCTTATGTGGTAAGAATTGTTCTCTTGTCTACTCTTAACTTCGATTTGGGATTGCATAGGACCTTTTTTCTCTCTTCAATGGTGAATGTGAAGCTCCAATCTCATAATGTCATCCTCAAGTGCATGCTTGATTGCTGATCAAACAATGATGAAAAGACAGCTCACTGCCAGTGATTGTAGTTACTTGAAATTCTGTACATTTGCCAATATTTTGTACAGTGGGCGTATTCTCTCATGCAAAAAAGTTTTTTTTACCCCACTTTTAAGAGGCGACAAGGCCTTTGGATATTCGAAAAGCATTGATTTTAAATGCAATTTTCCAAATCATTTTTATTGTGATTTCAATAAGCCATGTGAAAATCCAGAAGGATGCTGCATTTCCTACGATAATGTTTTTAAATCACTGCAGAACCGGATATTGCAATATCAGTTGAGCCATGTAGGACAAGGCCATGACTGGATTTTATGGATATCCGGTCATGCCATGAACAAAAAGGCAATGCTTTTTTTAAACCAAAGGCATTGCCTATGACACTGAAAAAAGAGAGTTTTTCATAAAAAAATACACCTTTAGAGAAACCATCCTGCTTGCAGGTCAGATCAATTAGCTGGTTGTTTATGTTTCTAATCTTTCACGTGGAGGAAATGATTTGCTTCCATGATGTGCAAGAACTTCTCATTACCCTTACATCCTGAAAATTCAACTGGGGAGAAGTCTAGATAGCTTTCAGGAAAAGCCTGAACGCCCATGTTAGAGAACTGCACATAGTTTTTGAACGTGTTCTAGATCCTAAAACTAAAACTGTCATGACTAATTATTTCCAATTCTTACACAAATTACAGAACTTGAGAGATTTTCCCCGAGTAAGTTGTTGAATGTAATGTGTTCTGGCTTAACATGACCTCTCTGGTGTTGACATCCATTTTTCATCTCTATTTTTCTTTTTCTTTTTAGAAACTATTTCATTCTATTTCTTTTTTACCTCCAAAAAAAAAACAAGAAGAAATCTCGGTGCTGCTACTATTTCTTGTTATTTTCTTTGTTATAAATAAAAAAGCTGATAATCAACCAAGGATTCTATTTATGGATTACACTAGCTTGCATCTCTGGCTCAATGTTAGAAAAGATCTAATTGATTATTCCTTATTTTTCTATTAGAGAAACATTATGTATCTGGTTTTGGCTGTAGTTTCTTTCACAGTTTGCTTTTTGCCTTGATTTAAAAGTTCAGTCTTTGATTCTTCTGCAGGTAAATCTGAATAAGGTGTTACTTGTGGGAACAAGAACAAGTGCCTATATTGGAAAACCAGTGGTGACTAATGCTACTGTTCATGCTGTAGTTGAAGAGCAGGTGGGTTTCATGACTGTTTGATTATATGTATCTTTTCTTTCAGATGGCCTTTTACTTTTATTTTTGTTCTCCGACTCTCTTTGGGCCCTTAATTTTTTCACTTGTATTATTATTGCAGGGATTAGATGCTAAAAAGATTGTCTTCAAATATAAGAAGAAGAAAAACTACAGGAGAAATATCGGTCACCGACAGGTAAATCTGTTGTGTTTTTCACTTCAAGTATTACAGGCACATTAACCATCAAAAGTTTTATTATGTGAATGCATGAATCACTCTTCACCTTTAAAAGTCAGAACTCATTTGAAGTGTGAGTTGAGTAGGCTGTGGCTATCCTTTTCCCTAATTAGTAATGCTAGAGATTCCAACACCTTAACTAGCACTCGTTTACTATTTAACACCACAATTATCAACGGGTAATGCTAGAGATACCAACATATAGGAGAGTTTATTAAGATCGAGATGTCGTATTTAGCTTACTTGGTGCCTGCTTGTCTTAGTTATGGGTTTCGCAGTTGTGGTGTGAAAAAAGAAAAAAGCTCCCATGGAGAAGAAAGTTTTGTTGGAGAACTCTTTGGCTAAATGTCTTGTTGAAAGAAAGAACGTTTCGGAAGTATTGGTGAAAACTGATATTAGAAGTTTTGTTGCCAATAAAATGACACAAAAGAACATGTATCATTTGCATGATAAAAGATAAGAAGAAAATTTTTCATTGATATACAACAAATAAAGGGAGGTATCTTAGTAATTCCTGGTGGTTTTACAATGGTTAAGTAAACCTGGTGGTTTTCTCTTTCTTCCATAGTTCCATGTACCAAAGCATGTTGTGTGTGCTTCTTCAAAAGCAGTGTTTTGACCATGGTTTGAGGTGGATCGCATAAGGAGCTTCTTGTATCCAAATGGGTAAATATAGAAGGTGCGGTAGCAGCCCCAGCTGCATTGGGGGTACTTAATGTGGCCCTTACCACTTAAGCTGCCACATTAGTTACCGAGTATGTTGGTCAAACCTTAATAAATGAAATTTAATGAAAGAAGACTTCCATTGTTCTTTTGTCTACTTTGATTGATAGAAAGGACTTTCTGCTGCCTGATGTTTTTGAAACTGCTTTTACTCAATTATGCAGCCAAATACTCGGATAAGGATAACAGGTATCACTGGCTATCAAGACTACCCTGTATCTACTCTTGATTCATAGGATTTTCTGGAGAGGTTTGCTTGAATGCTCTCGATGCACTGTGAAGTTTCTTTTTTTACTTTTGATGTTGTTGTAATTCCCCTTACAGGGCAACGTTTAGATTGAATAGTGACTTCTGATGTTGAATAATGAAAAGTAATTTTGCACAAGTGAATTATTTGTAGAACGCAAAAGTGTAGTGGGTGACATAATTGTTAAGGTTAACCCTTAACAATAGTGAGAAATAGAAGAAATAGTAGAGAGAAAGAGATTCTGCAATATTCTGCAAAATGCTCATCAGTTTTAACTTGTATTCCAAGGTATTGATACAAAAGAATTTATACGGACTTTTTGCCTTTCATTCCTAGCTAACTTGCCGTTATTAATTAGCAACTTACTACTAAGAATCACATGTGAATTAATTCATCTACATGCAAAATGTGCTGCTGCTAAGTCTTTTATTCTGCTACAACTCCTACTCCTGTTGCTTAAAGACTGCCAAGCTGATCCTTCATGCTGTAACTTCATCAGTAGCTACCACAACATTACTGCCTACCTTTTTCTTTAATAGTGAAACATGAAAGACAGAATGAATTGATGCTTTTTTTTGGTAATTGCAATCTATATGCTATTGCTCTAACTATTTGAATGATCAGATAGAACCATAAAATCATGGATTGAGCTCGAAATCCCTCAAAGGCACCGTTTGTTTTTTTTTTGATAAGGCTATAACGTTAAACACTCATAATCACCCACGACAAATTCCCTCTAGTTCTTTCTTTTTTTGCTTCTTGTTTCATTCTGTTTCTTGCCTTCTTCAATTGTAATTGTAAAAATTGATCTACACTACTTCTCCTCTATATCTCTTCCTTCACTGCAACGACTGTGAAAGTCTCTCGATTAGATCATTCTCTTTGAGATGGTGAATATCAAAAGGAGACATTTTAATTATTGAATGGAAGCTAGTGTCGTACCATCACCATGGAATAGATAGTCATTGATATCGTTTTCTTGAATTGTGCATTTCCATGCACCTAAGATAGGTTTCTAGACATTGATTCACCCTTTCTATTTGCCATCAGTTTGAAGATGGTAAGCAGAGCTTATAAGCAACTTAACCCCTAGCTTGTTGAATAACTCCTTCCATGAACAAAAAGACTTGTTGTAAGAACATAACCTTCAATCTCTTGTATGAATTTTGAATACCAACATACCCTTCAATACAAGAAAGATGAGCTTTCATTACTAATTTTGTTCTTAGATTTTTCTCAGAACCAATCACCACTCTATTTTTATATATCACCGGTCCTTAATAAGAATAATTTGGCTAGCAGTCTGGATTAATCATCTGATGTTTTTTGTTTGAGAGGATCATCTTTGTAAGCTTCTTTAATATCTTCCAAGGTATTGATACAGAAGAATTTATACACTCCTAGCCTTCCATTTCTAACTAGGTTACCGTTATTAACAGCCAACTACTAACTAACTTTGCTAACTACTAAGAATCACGTGTGAATTAACCATAAAGGGTAGCTTAACTGGTTAGGTTTTAGGTTTATTCTCCAATGATCACGAGTTCGAGTTCTTTCAGGATCACTGGAGTCTTACATGATCGTTAATTTTAGAGCTCGTGAAATTAATCGAAATAAGTGCAAGCTGTTTCAAACACTCACGTTAATTAAAAAATAAAAAAGAATCACGTGTGAATTCATCCACATGGAAAATTAAGTCTTTTATTTTGCTATAACTCCTGATGCTTAAAAAACTGCCAAGCTGATCTTTCGTGTATACATGCTTGATAGCAAACTGCCGATGATTGTTTATTTTCATGTGATCTAATGGGCAAAGACTTTCATAATTTCATTTTCTACTCGAATTATGCAAGTCTTTTAGGTAGAACCCTATTTTCCTCAGCTTATTTCTTGATCATTGATTTTTTGAATTATAGTAATGGCGGTGGTTCAAAGAGTTTTTTTATTTAGAAATGTATTAAAATAATTTTTTTTATTTTTTAAAAATTATTTTTGATATTAATATATTAAAATATCTGAAAATATAAAAATAAATTTATTATAAAAAATAAAAATAAATTTAAAACTTTTAAAAACACGTCAATAACTCATGTTACACGGTCAAACTGGCGTTTCCATTGCAACTGATGCGAAAGTCGTAAAATGGCCAGCTCTTATGAATTTTTGGGCGAAGTGGCTGATCTAAACTCTGCTTGCTTTCGGTTGTCTTAGCTCTTACCGTTACATGGAGATGAGACAAGGGCATGGCCTCTATAGATTTGACGAGCCTTGATTGGAATTTAAATGAAAGAAGACTTCTTTTGTTCTTGCGTCTACTTTGATAGAAAGAACCTTCTACAGTCTAATGTTTGTTTTGTTTTTTTAAAAATGCTTCCTTTTGTTTCTTTTCTTCTCGTTCTCTCTGCAATTCTTTTCTTTATTCATTCTCTTGGTAATGGTGAATGTGAAGCTCCATTCTCCCATTATGACCCTCGACTTCTCTAATGTGTGCAGGATTGCTAATCAAATAAGACGAAACACTGCTTACTGACAGTAGTGGATTGAAATTGAAGTCCTGTTCATTTTTCCAATATTACAGATGGCAGGAACATTATCACATGACGTTCTCCCTTTTTTTTTTTTTTTTCCGGATCAATGCTTTCAGAGATACCTGTTTTCTGGTCGAATCAAAGGAGAATTTTTTTTTTAATGTTTTCAATCCTTCGCGAATCACGAGGAATCAATATGCTTCTCTTAACGTGACAAGTCTTCCATCATATTTACAACCTGAAAATTACCATCGGGAGGAGAGGTCTCGAATGCTTTTCAGTTTTCAGAAACCTGAGCCAGGTGACTGGAACAAGGACTTTGCAAAGTCCTGCAGCCTGTTCCTGACTTGCTGCATCCCTCAGGTAAAACTGACTGAATTATGTCCGGTTCTTACACGAGTTGTTGCATTCATAACATTTGCCATTCAACATTGCTAGCATGCATTTCATGACCAGTGCTTGTGTTTCTGCTCAGTCTTCTGCTGATTAATGAATAAGCAAAACCAGAAAGCCATTAATCTGTCAATGCTACCTTAGTTAGTTGTTACAATCAACAGCAATACAACCTCGCATTAATCTTTCAAAGATCATGAAGGATTACAACACCTTCATAGAACATTGCTGGCTACCAACTGTATACATAATCCATATTGGGAGATCATTGAATCAACATTACATGAAAAAAAAAAAATTATAAAGAAGAAACATGTACTTCTGTATCTTTATCTTTGTCATAGGGGAGAATTAATCAATCCATGTGTATCACATGCGAAGCAGGTGTCCTGCTGTGTTTTGTGGCAAAAAGAAGGGTGCCGCCCAGCATTTTTCAGATCCTCTAAGCAAACAGTCAAGAGATCTCTATTAAGCCACCTTTGGTGGGAGAGCCTCGCCAATACAACCTTCACTCATATATCCGCTTTCTCTTTAAAAGGGTAGGAAATATGGAAATGGATCCAATAAGGAAGAGCACAGACAAAGTTTTGAAATCATATAGATCCTTAACTGACTTGAGATCCCCTAGAGCAAGGCCAGCCTGATGTTGGGAAAGAGAAGCAACATGATTAGCAAGATGATGCTAATTATCCAAATAACAATTTTATCAGCATCATTTTCATGAACGTTGCTAGTAGGCCCTATACAAATAACTTTTTTCCACCACCATGTGATCACTATTTATCCAAATTTCTACAATGTGAACTAATAATGATATGTAGCAAAAGGTTCCTTGCAAATTACCAAACGGTGCAATATTGATGAATATATGTCACAGTTCAAATATAATATTCCAGAAATGATCTGAAAACAAGCAACACAAATGTTTGGAAGGGCAAGCAATCACTAAAGCAAGAACATGAATAAGTCACAGACTTCAAAAAGAAACCACAAAATAAGCCACCTTAGTTTGATTAACCAGGGAATAAGTAGACAAACTTACCTTGACAGTGATATAGGAAGCAGGAATAAGACCTAGTAAAGTAGCCAAAAAGAAAATATGAAATGGTATGTCCACTATTGGAGATGCCAAATTGATAAAAAGATTGGGCAACGTTGGAGTTACTCTCAAGAAGAGCATGTAATTCAGCAGTTTTTCCTTTCGCTTAGCAATCTGAATTTCAAAAGAGTTAAAGGTATTACAGAAATGTGGAATATAATGAAAAACAAACATATGAAGATTGTAGTAAGATTGTTATTTCCCAACACATTATAAGAATAGTACCTCTGACTGAAAAAATCTCATTTTTTCAGGCCACAACCAATTAACTAGAGGCCTGCCAATCAACTTAGACAAGAAAAAGCAGGAAGACGCTCCAGCTGTGGCATTGAAGACAACTAAAAATAGTCCCCTAACAATGCCAAAAAGAGCTCCAGCTAGTAATGACATGAAAATTGTTCCAGGAATCATGAAGGTCTGCATGAAGATATAAGTAGAGCAGTAGCCCAGAATGAACTGTGCTGGATATTCACTCACATATGTTGCAAGATTGTCTCTGAAGCAAATAAAGAGCAATGTATTTAGTGAAAATATTACACAGTCAGAATAAGGATATATAGAAAGTAATTGACAGGAATGCTTAGCCACTAAACAGTTCATTTTGGTTTTTAACACAACTTAGCACGAGGAACTGACTTCCAAACATGCATGGCAAACAATTAGAAGATCAAAACCAACACATACACAGATTGTACATTACAAATCTAAGCAATTTATATAGACTAATAAGGCTGAAATTGATAATCTAACTCGCCGCTCCATTTCTGAGACAAAGTCAAATAATCTACAAAAACACTTAATCTGCCATAAAATTTTCATCAATCTCTTGAACAAAGAATGTTCATCCCATTCCAATGCTCACAACCGTCATCTAGCATGAAAGAACTTAAATCCCATTTCTCAGTTTCACCACAAACAAACATCAAAACCCTTTCACTTTTAGGTTTTCAAGCTTGATAACAATTACACATGAAGAAGCAAATTAAATCTATCAATGCAACATCTCCTTACACTTAGAAACAACTTCCAGAATTCAACAACCCCCGTACCTCAATAAATTAACCAACAAAGCCAAGGTATTTTAATTAGGAAAACTGCTTCCATCAATATTTAGCTGACTTTTTAGCATCAAATCCTTATGATTCACAAACACCAATCAATAGAACCCGAAAACATCCTAAGCCATTTCAAATAATCTATCCATACACGCTACCCAATAACCCAAAAACCAAACAAATTAAAACCCATCAAAATTTGAGCATTAAAAAAAGAACCCAGAAAATTGAAATTAAAAAAAAGTAGAAAAAGAGGGCGGCATACTTGAGCAAGCGAAGATCTGAAATAGAACGAGGCAACTTGAGCTTGCCATAATCAGCAGCAGGCATTGTCAAGTAGATACAAAACAAACCAGTTGAAAAGACTAAAAAGACCCCAAGAGCAGCAGCTAATTCCCATCTTGTCAATGGAAATCTCTCAAATTTCGACCTTTTAGCAGAGGGTGAATCGTCCTCTTTAGCTTTCTCTTCATCTCTCATCGTTAACACCTTCCCTCTCTCGTTTCCTGCTGCTATTTCAACTATTAGATTCCTTGCTGATGCCATAAATCTAAATTACCAAAAAAGAAAAAAAAATGAAAATTTGTGGGTTTTTGGTGGAATAATTTTGACGTTTATTAGCTTGTGATGTCATCGTTTTGAATTGAACCCATTTTGATCTGGGGCAAAAAAATCATGGGGTTTGAAGAAAGATTTGAGCTGGGTTGGAATTTCAAAGAAATTTTAGATTTTGAATTCTGGGTTTTAATTTCGGAATCATAAAAAAATAGCCCTAGAGAGACAAACAGGGATAGAGGGAATGAAATTGAGATTGCAATGGCAATGCGTTTCTTTTCGGTGTTTTCAAGAGAGAATAGAAAAGAACTAAAAAGGAATGGAAGGAAAGATTGAATTTTATGTTATATTTAAATAGTAATTAATTTGGTATTAAAGAGGTGTGTGAGAGTAGGTGAATAATGGTGGGGTTAGTTTCTTGGAATTACAAATCATAAATCATACGCTGTGTGCTTTTTTTTTTTAATGGTGTTTTTGAAAAAACATTTATTTTAAATATAATTTTATTTGATATTTTTTAATTATTTGTAAAAAAAATATTTTATTATAATTTTAAATAAAAAATAATCTTTCTCACACTATTAAATAGAATATTAGAAAACAGGTCAAGGTAAACGATGCATTTTGTCAATAAACTCTTGCTTTTCTTTTTTATTTTATATGATTGTTGTTTTTTATAGAATTTTATACGGAATTTCTTCTTTTAACCTATGCTTTTGTTGCCTTTTTGTTTAGTTTACATATCATGTGTTGACTAAAAAATAACGTGAAATTATAGAAAATAAACCGAAAAAATTCTTTTTTTTTTTCCAAGATTTTTATCCAATGAATAACTAATTGATTGATATTAATTAGGGGTAAGAAAAAACCTGAAAAACCAAGAAAACCGGAAAACAATAATCGAAAAAACTGAACCGTGAAAAAAAACCGATTAAAATTTTAAAAAAACCGACCGGTTCGGTTCGGTTTCGATTTTATAAGCCTGAAACAAAAAAAAACCGAACCGAACTGAACCCAAACCGGAAAAAAACCGAGCCAAACTGAAAAACCGAGCTAAACCAGTTTGAACCGGTTTTTGTCCTAAAAAACTGAACCGAACCGAACCGAAACCGGTTTCAGTTTTTTTTTAATTTTTTTTTTGGTTTGGTTACTTTTTTTTGATAAAAACCGAATCGAACTGAAAATGATCACCCCTAATATTAATCACTAATGTAGTTAAATTAGAAAACATAGTTCCAAACGATAATTAAAAGTTAAAGGATAAAATCTAGGGGTGTTTACGGTTCGGTTCGGTTCGGTTTAGACTAAAAAAACCAACCGAACCGAATTACAGTATTTTTGTAAAATATTAATCGAACCGGACTGGAAACCGGTTCAAACTGAACCGGTCCAGTTCGGTTAAATCCGGTTTTTTTGGGAAAAAACCGGGAAACTTAATCCCATCATATATGGTTTTTTTTTTTTTAAAATTGGCTTAGCCTTACATTAAATTGAGCTTTAAAATTTACAGCAACCTGATGTTCAACTTTTAAAAATTTACAATACTCGGCTATTCACAGCTTGGCTGACATTTAAGTTTTAATATGAATTGGTGGACTTTTAATATGAATTAAAATCTGGATATGAATTTGGATTTGACTTATTTGAATAGGCAAAGAATTTGATTCCGAACTTGAAGGATTTGACTCATTTGATGTAGAATCTTCCCCATTATTCATTTGAAATTAAGAAAACAACAACATGAATCAACATCTTACTACAATTGAGAATCAAGCAGAAGTTGAGCATCATGTTAGGTTCATATAATTGCAAAAAGGCATCTGTCACCTTTCTATTCTAAAAAACCTGCATACTGTAATGGGCCAATTAACAAAATGAACCTAACATTCTGACTAGGCAAAATGAACCAATGGTTTATAACAGATTATACATGAATGGTTTACACTGTAATGGACCAATTAACATAATGAACCAATTATCTTGATTAACCATCTCAAACAAGGTGTACACTATAATGGACCAATGATTTATAACAGATCATACATGAAAATCAATCAAGATAAAACAGAATAAACTTATTACTGCCAGAATAAAGCTATGAACACTGTTCAAATCAATTTTGATACAACAGATTCACCCGACAACCATGTTTTCACTTGAACTTATTATTGAACAATGAACAAATATAACAATTAACATTTAACAGATCATACATGAATAAAATGAACTTACTGCCAGAATAAAACAGAATGAACTTACTGCCAGAATTAATACAACAGAAAACAGATTGATAGCTAAACAAAGCAATCAAGATAAAACAGATTGATAGCTGATAATACAGATAAAAAAACCCGATAACACAGATCAAAGCAATCAAGATAAATCGATACATATTAAAGTTAACAATGCTAAACAAAGCAATCAAGAACTCAATATCAACACAAATCAACAGAAAGGAGAGAGGGCTGGGGAAAGGGGGGCGAACCTGAAGAAAGATGTAAAAACCCTAGCTGCAAGAGGATAGAAAAAGAAGAAGCAAAGGTCAGAGATCTCTAATGGAACAAATGTTACAAGTATAACTTATAAGCACACGAAGTTCAGAATTAACACATGGATAAACAATAAACTTTACCTTGTTGTCTTTTCTCTAATGGAGGAGCCCTCTCTTTCTGCTGCAAGTGAAGAGAGACGCCAAGGGGTTTTGTTCGGGTTTTTTTTTCGGCTGCAAGTATACTACATGGATGCAGAGATGTGGGTTATTTACTTATTGATCGGCTAGAGAAGACAGAAGAGATAGATGCAAGGGGCAAGAGGTAGAGAGGATGAAAATTGAAGGGGAAAGGAAGAAGGCGATAAGACTCTCTAGTCTGGTGTGGGCGGCGGCTTCACATGTAATGTCATTTAAATTTAGGTTTAGGTTTACTGTATTATTTATACTAGGTCGTTTTTAACTTTATTTTATGGGTGGACCGGTTTGGTTCACCGGTTTCGGTGGTAAAATCGAAATCGAACCGAACCGGAAAGATTTCTGGTTTTAAAAATCGGTTTTCCATCTTAGTTCGGTTTTTTCGGTTACTCGGTTTTTTTGAACACTCCTAATAAAATCTATAATAAAAATTTTTAGGAACGCGTGCAAACCGTGATTCTAAATACACCTATTTTATGGATGCTAAAAACTTATGATTTCATTATAAATGATATCAATGGAATCGAATGTAGATATGCTATTTTATTAAAGAATAGTATGGATTCGATCTTTAAATCTCAAATTGAATGAATATTGTCATTACTATCTTAACCAATTTTAGAAGAAAACTAGATCGGTAGCACAAGCGGCGCCATATGCTGAACCAAATTTTTTTAACAAAAAAAGTTTAGGAGATAATTATTTTTTAAAGAAGTAGGAGAAATTTAATAATCATGTTAAATCTTGATTAACTTGATAATATGATAGGAAAACGAAGCAACAACAACAAAAATCAAAATTTAAAAAATATTACCTCGAACAAAGCTGGGTTAATACACAAAATTCGTGACTTGGATATAAGATATATCTAGATTATATGTCTATCATGCGTTTTAGGTCATGAGATCGAAATAATTCGATAGAAAAACATTGACAAAAAAAAATAAAACATGAAAAATTAAGAGACAAATATAAATTAAAATATTTAATAGCGCAACACGAGTCATTAAGCCAATTGTGTTTAATGAATTTGTTTATTAAAATTAATTTGTAATAGAAATCGACACACATAAAGTTTAATGAACAAAATAAAGAAAAAAAACTATGTAAGGCTGTACAAGATCAAAATATTATAAACAAATAAACATTTTTAATTTATAAAAATAAATTTAATGTATATGAAATATGTATAAAAAATTATAAATAAATCATACTAACCTCAAAAATCAATCACACCAATTATAATTAAAAATAATCGTTATTCAAGAAAGGCTAAATCAACCAAAAACAATCACAAAAAAGGTATATTAATTAAAAAACAAACTTAAGAATTATTAAAAAAAAGGCAAAAAAAATTGAATTGATTAAAAAAGGAAAAACCTAGGTGCGCGGGCCTTCAAACCAAAAATTTATTGCATGATCCACAATTCATTCATTATATATTATTTAAATATCCTTGTTGTATCATAATCATAGCCTAGAATAAAACTCTTAAGTGGTGTAAAATTCTAAAGATCTTATAGTTTCAAGAGGTGGTGAAAACAAATATATAGAAAATTTGAAATTTTGGTGACTAACTTAGTTTAGAAACTAGGTGTTCCTTATTTGAGGACACAATCTCATTTTGATGCCTTGCATGTTCAAAAGTTGTAGTACATGGTTCTATATTGGTTAGTATTGTGAGTCTAATTTCATTCTTTATCACATCTAGGCTTAGGTGTGAGGTCCATTATTGTATAAAATATTATTTTTCATGAAATTTTTCTTTAGATTTTCCCGTGTTTGTTTTCAAAAAATATTTTTCTGTTTTTGTTTCTCATAAAATATTTTATACGAAAATTGATCAATGAAAAATATTTTACACTCAACCTTCAAACTTAGTTATTCATTTGCTAAAAACTATTTTCAACTGATAACGTTTCATAAAATATTTTACGATTAGTAATCTACTTACAATATCATCAAACTATTTCATCCACCACCACCACCTCACCATTATCTCCTCCTTCACCATCACCATTAAAAAATATTTTACATGTAAAATATTTTTTATTTGTAAGATATTTTATGCAAAAGAAACATACCTCTCCTCTAAAAAAACTCTTCATTGTTGAAGTTGGTATATCCACTTCAAATCTCTAAATATATTTCTAGCATTCTATGCTAAACTATTTTTATTTATTTATGCTAATCAAGGAGAATTCTATATATCTACCATTGTTAGCTTCATTATTATCCAAATGACAAGAGAAAATAGATAAAATATTCTTGGTTGAGATCAATAATTATTGGCATAAATGATATTTTCATTGTTAAGGTTCATTCCAATTTTGAAGGGTTGAGTAAGTAGTTAAACGTCTTTTTATCTGATTCATGCCTTTTATCTTGCATATTGCACAATCATCTTTTGCAGTTATAGCTTTACTTTCCGTAACTATCTTATTAATCAAATGCCACTAGTCCATTCTAATAGTCAATCCTCTCTCTTGCTAGCCAGTCGTGTAGCGAGCCAAATGCTTTATTTTTTTCTATTTTAAGATCCTTTCTGACAATTGAGCATCCATTTTGGCCCTTACATCCAGCATTTGAGACAATTTTTCTTACAATTCTGATGCCAAAAAAAGTTAGCAACATTTTTTATAGTTATAAATATTGAGAATTTTTTTTTTGATGTCTAGGATTATAAATTCTTACTATCTTTCCTTCGGTCGAGCTAAGTCAATGAGCTATCAGAAAATCTTGCTGACTTGATCTTGCCTTAGGTCTTACCTTTGCTTTATCTGGTTCAAGTCCAGGATGACCTAGATTTTCCAAAGAAAAGAATAAAAGAAGCATCTAACTCCTTCATTCATGCTCCACTTAGCTCGAGGAGATATAACTTAGGTGGTAGAGCTTCGCTCTTGTAATTGGGTCATTACGATTCAGGTTGGATGTCTAATTATCTAGTCAGTAATGATAATATCTTGAACCTGATCTCATGGTTCACTTTTTTTAAGTAATGAGAAAGATAAATGAAACATATCATTGAAAGACTTTATTGAGGTGAAGATAGGCTTTTCAAAAAACTTTTTGAATCCTGATTGACTTTTATTTTTACATTACTCATTCACTCATGTCGCACCCTCGCGAGCGGAGCGCGGCGTCACGACGATCCTCGATTGATTTCGCGGTCTTTTTGGTTTTGTTGAATAATGGAGTCGCCACCTAGTATTATGGTCACTAGGAAACCTAACTGGTCTTTCAGAGATTCTAAGGCAAGGGACTGGTTGCGTAAAGGGAAGGTATTAGCACCCCTAATACGCCCTACCTAAAGTAAGCTGCTTGGTGTTTGGTTTGCCTTATAATAGCTATGGTGTTGGTGCTTTCTAATCTCGTCAGTTTTTCTAAGTTTGATTCAAACTAAATTTATTAAGGTAGAAATCCAAGGAGATTCCATGTGCTTTAAAAGCTCATCTTTCCCTTAGTATTTCAAGAGTTTACGACTCGTAAATCGCAAGTAGGGAGGATGAAGATTTAGAAATCTAAGGAAATTCAGAGCGCTTTAAAAACCTCTTTTTGCCTTAGTATTTCATACTTTCACGGCTCGTAAACCGTGGAGTCAAAAGTTGAAATGTCCTCAATTATAATTGAGGCTTCTTTCAAGGATGTGTGATGACTTATTATTCCTAGAAAATTATTTTGGATATTTACCACTTAGGGTTTCTTTATCCAAATATTAACAGTGAATAATA
>Ga0307511_10001370_pt1 | contig 25794 bp, 22 predicted proteins | sample 13_EM_MG_FD_200266 | JGI IMG/M metagenome (GOLD analysis project Ga0307511, IMG submission 200266) | Populus trichocarpa ectomycorrhiza microbial communities from riparian zone in the Pacific Northwest, United States - 13_EM | ecosystem: Host-associated > Plants > Roots > Unclassified | place...
TGTTCCAGCTGGAGTCGCCGGGTCAGCAGGATCTGCTGTCCCGGCTCCAACCCCGTGACGTGCAGGACGTCATCGCCGACATCAGCCTCTTCCGCCCGGGCCCGGTCGCCGGCGGCATGCCCGAGCGGTACATCGCGGCCCGCCACGGCGGCACCCCGTCGTACGCGCACGAAGACCTCGAACCGGTGCTCGCCGACACCTACGGCGTGACCATCTGGCACGAGCAGATCATCGAGACCCTCCGGGTACTGACCGGCTGCGACCGGGCCTTCGCGGAGATCACCCGGCGGGCCCTCGGCGACAAGGACCAACTGCCCCGGATCAAGGACTGGTTCCACCGGAAGGCATGCGCGCGTGGCTACAGCGTGTCCGTCCGGGACGAGGTCTGGGAGACCGTCGAGGCCTTCGGGGCCTACGGCTTCTGCCGCGCCCACGCGGTCGCCTTCGCCGTACCGGCTCTGCAGAGCGCCTGGCTCAAGGCGCACCATCCGGCGTTCCTGCTGGCCGGGCTGCTCGAACACGACCCCGGGATGTGGCCCAAGCGCGTCCTGGTCTCCGACGCCCGGCGCCGGGGGGTGCCGGTGCTGCCCGTCGACATCAACCGCTCCAGGGTGAAGCACACCGTGGAGATGGCCGAGCAGGAGGAGTGGGGCGTGCGGCTCGCGCTGTCCGGGGTGCGCGGTATCAGTGAGGAGGAGTGCGCGCGGATCGAGGAGGGGCAGCCGTACGGATCGCTGTCGGACTTCTGGCAGCGGGCCCGGCCCAGCAGACCGGTGGCCGAGCGGCTCGCCGAGATCGGCGCGTTGACCTCTCTGCACGACGGCCGTCTCACCCGGCGTGATCTCCTGCTCCAGATCACCGAGTTGCACCGGCAGTCCCGCAACCGGACCGCAGGAGCCGGTCAACTGCCCATGGACACAGGGGCTGTTGGGGGAGCGGAGCCGAGCGGGCTGCCGGAGCTGACCGGACGCGAGGCGCTGAGCGCCGAGTTGGAGACTCTCGGCATCGATGTCTCCAGGCATCTGATGGAACATCACCACCGGCTGCTGCGCGAGATCGGCGCGACGGACGCGGCGCACCTGGCCGAACTGCGCGCAGGGCAGCAGGTGTTGGTCGCCGGGGTGCGGGCCTCGACGCAGACCCCGCCGATCGCGAGCGGCAAGCGGATCATCTTCGTCACCCTGGAGGACGGCTCGGGCCTGGTCGACCTCGCCTTCTTCGAGGACTCCCACCCGGCCTGCGCCCACACTGTTTTCCACAGCGGGCTGCTGCTGGTGCGCGGTACAGTCCAGGTGCGCGGCACCCGTCGTACCGTCGTCGGTTCCATGGCCTGGGACCTCGACGAGATCGCGGCGGCCCGCCGCGACGACGGCCCCGAGGCCGCCCTCGCCCTCCTCGGGGCGAGCCGTCCGCATCCGACCCCCGCTCAGCCGCACCGCACCCTGGTCAACGGCACCACCGGCGCCCGGCTGCATCCGTACGCCGACCTCCAGCCCGCCGGCACCCGCTCCGCCGACCTGAAGAAGTTCGGCCACCGCAGCCCGGGGAGTGCGGGATGAGCACACGTCAGCGGTACATCGCCCACCTCCATCTGCACGCTGCGCAGAGTGAGGTTCAGTACGACGATCTAATCGAACTGATGTCTGGAATTACGCCCCATGTTCAGGCCGTCCCGCCCAACGCCGTCCAACTCGACCTGACGTCGGCACTCAGATACTTCAGCCTGTCCCCCTACGATGTCGTTCAGTTGGCGAAGCTCCGCCTGAAGGCCCTCTACGGCATCGACAGCAGCGCCGGGCTCGCGGGGAACCGCATGCTGGCGGCGATGGCGGCGGACGCGTCCGCGCCGGGGGACACCACCTGGATCCGCGACGGGCAGGCTGCCACTTGGCTGTGCCCCCGCCCGGTCACCGCCCTGCCGGGGATCGGGCGCGCAACAGCGGAAACGCTCAACAAGTATGGGCTGCACACCATCGGCCAGATCGCCGACATACCCGCGGCAACCCTGCAACGCCTCCTCGGAGTCGGTTCGGCCCGGCTGCTGGCCGAGCGCGCCCGCGGTCACGATCCTCGCCCGGTGAGCCCTTCGGAACCGGTAGCGCACCTGGTCGCCGATCTCATGCTGGAGCGGGACTGCCTGGATCCGGCACAGCATCACCGGGCGGTCCTGGGACTTGCCGAGCGGATCGGTCAACGCCTGCGTGGTGAAAGGCAGGTCGCCGGCCGGCTCACACTCACCGTGCGGTACGCCGACCACAGCTCCACCACACGTACGCGCGTGCTGTCGGAACCCAGTAATCACTCACCAGCTCTTGCTGCAGCTTCCCTGAGCTTGCTGACCTCCCTGGGGCTGCAGCGGGCGCGAGTCAGGGCCTTCGCGATCCGTGCTGACCGCTTGGCGCCGGCCCGAAGTGCCTACCGCCAGCTCTCTCTGGATTCTGGTGATACCCGTGCCCGCGCAGCCGAAGCCGCTGCGGATCGCGCCCGCCAACGCTTTGGGCCGGAGGCTGTACGTCCAGCAGCTCTGGCGGACTGATCGCTCGTGCCAAGAACTGGTGGTACTGGAGCAGGAGTTGCATCGTTGCAGATCAAGTCTGTTCAGCGGAGCGTGTGAGGGCTTCGGGGTCGAATCCGGGTCGAATCTGCCTGCTTTTCGGCTCTCCAGTGTGTTGTCGCAGGTCAGTCAAGTAGTGCGAGGGATTGGGGAAAGCATCGCGAGGAGATTGCGGACTGATGGACGCAGAGAGACGGTCATCGACTGGCCGTTCGTCCCCCGGTGGCACACATGGGACGACTGCTCCGGCTAGCGCAGACAGGTCTGTTGTCGGACAGCCGAGTCAAGGGAAAGGGGTCTCGCCGGGGTTGCCGTTCGTCATCGCGTGACTGGCCGATCCGATGCTGAGCGGGGCGCCGCGCCAAGGCCTGAGGCCTCGGAGTTGAGCCGTCCCGATCGGAAGGGCTCAACCCGGTGGGGCAGTTCGGCGAAGCCCGCGTCCGCCAGCGCCTCCGCGAGCCCGGGGAGCGCGGAGATCCGGTCGACGAGCGAGGCGTCCACTTCCAGGCGGGCGGTGTCTCCCAGGTCGCGGACCCGGAGGTCGGTCACTGTCAGTCCGGCGTCGGCCAGGAGCGCGCGCACCGCGGTCTCGGCCCGGTCGACGCGGGCCAGACGGTGCGGGGTGACCTCGATGCCGTAGCGGATCCGGCTGGCCAGACAGGGCGTCGCGGGTTTGTTCCAGGTCGGCAGTGACCAGTGGCTGCTCAACAGGCGCACCTCCGCCTTGGTCAGGCCGGTGTCGAGGAGCGGGGTGTGGATGCCGCGTTCCCGGCCGGCCCTGATGCCCGGGCGGTGGGGGTCCCGGGCGTCGTCCGCGTTGGTTCCGGTGGCCACCCGCTCGTATCCGTGTTCGTGGGCGAGCCCGGTGATGGTGTCCAGGACCTCGGACTTGCAGAAGTAGCAGCGGTCGGGGCCGTTGGCGCGGTAGCCGGGACGGGTCAGTTCGCTGGTGCGCGGGGTGAGGTGAGTGACGCCGAGGTCCGTGGCCAGGCGGCGGGCATGCGGCAGTTCACCGGCGGCCAGGCTCTCCGACACGGCGGTGACGGCGAGAACCCGCTCCGGGCCGACGGCACGTACGGCGGCGGCGAGCACGAGGGCGGAGTCCGCGCCGCCCGAATAGGCCACGGCGACGGCGCCGATGACGCGCATGCGGTCCAGAAGCCGGTCGGCGAGGACGTCGGCGTGTGCGAGTGCGGCCGCTCCCTCGTCTGGGACGGTCATGGTTGTCCTCCTGCGAGAAGGTCGGTGTGCTGAGGGGTGGCGGTCCGACCGCTCTCCGCGAGTGCGCGTGCCGCGACGGTCCGGAGGGGCAGGCCAAGGGCTGCGGCAACGGCGGCGAGGTCGTCGTGTTCGGGTTTGGCGCCGTGCGGACCGTGCTTGATCCGAACCGGGTGGCCGTCCACGTGCACGGTCTCGAAGTCCCGCGGCAGCGCGGTGCGGGTGGCGGCGACGCGGCGGATGCCGAGGCTGCCGGTCTCCGACAGTACGAGGTCGCGCAGCCGACGCTCGTCCTGGCGGGTGGTCAGGATGTGCAACACGTGCGCGGGGCGGCTCTTCTTCATCACGGCGGGCGTCACCCAGGCGTCGAGAGCACCGGACTCCATCGCCCGGGTGATGGTGTGTCCGAGGATCTCGCCGGTGACGTCGTCAAGGTTGGTCTCCAGAACGACGACGTCCTCCGCCGGAGGGTCCAGACTGGCAGCTGACGCGGCGGGGACTCCCAGGGTCACCGCCGTGACGTTGGCCCGGTCCGGCAGGCGGCGGGTGCCCGCCCCGTACCCGGTGCGGCCCAGAGTGAAGGGCGGCGGCGGTTCGTACCGCGCCCCGAGCGCGCGCAGCAGTGCGGCGCCGGTGGGCGTCACCGTCTCGCCGGGCAGATCGCTTCCCATGACGGCCGCTCCGGCGAGCAGCGCCAGCGTGGCGGGTGCCGGGCAGGGCAGTACTCCGTGCGCCGAGGTCACCCGCCCCCTGCCCAGCGGGAGCGGTGCGCTGAAGACGTCGGTGGCGCCGAGGGCGTGCAGGGCGGCTGCGACGCCGACGATGTCGACGAGGGTGTCGTGGCCGCCGAGTTCGTGGAGGTGGACGGTGGCGGGGTCGGCGCCGTGCAGGCGGCCCTCCGCCTCGGCAACGGCGGTCACGGTGGCGACCGCGAGGGCGGCGACAGGTTCGGGAGTGGCCCGGGAGGCGAGGTGGATGACTTCGGCGGCCTGGCGCTCGGTGCACGGGTCGGTGACGTTCACATGGACCCGGGTGGCGGCCAGCCCGTGGTCGGTGACGCGCTCGGCGGTCAGTTCCCAACCGGTGAGACCCGTGGCGGCGATCGAGGCCCGGATCGCGTCCAGCGGTGCTCCGGCGTCGATGAGGGCGGCCAGGAGCATGTCTCCGGCCAGCCCGGTGAACGGGTTGATCCAGACGATCACCGGCGGCCTCCGGGTGTGTTCACACGGCTTTGTGCGGTCACACGGCTTTGGGCGATGCGGTGAACTGCCATCGCGGCCGAGAAGCCGGAGTCGATGTTGACCACGGTCACCCCGGCAGCACAGGAGGCGTGCATGGCGAGCAGTGCGGTGACGCCCTCCAGGGACGCGCCGTACCCGGTGGAGACCGGCACGGCGACGACCGGTGCGCGCACCAGACCGCCCACGACGCTGGCGAGGGCGCCCTCCATCCCGGCCACGACGATCAACGCGTCGGCGGCCTGGAGCCGGTCACGCACCTGGAGGATCCGGTCGAGGCCGGCCACACCCACGTCGTGGATGGCGGTGGTGTCCAGGCCGACGGCGGCGGCCACGGCGACGGCTTCGGCGGCGACGGGCCGGTCCGAGGTGCCGGCGGCCACCACCGTCACGGAGAAGTCCCCGGCCGGAGAGGGCCGCCAGCACAGCAGCCGGGCCTCGGCGTCGTACGTTCCCGGGCCGTGCGGCTGACCGTCGTACGTTCCCGGGTCGTATGGCTGACCGTCGTACGGCCCCGGGCCTCGCGTCTCCTCGTCGTACACACCCGGATCCAGCCGTGCCATGACGGCCTCGGCGGTCTCCGCCTCGATCCGGGTGACGAGGACAGGACCGGTGTTGTGTTCCAACAGCCCGGTGACGATGCCGCTGATCTGCTCGACCGTCTTGCCAGGCCCGTAGACGACCTCGGGGAGTCCCTGCCGGGCCTCGCGGGCGAGGTCCAGCCGGGCGAAGCCGAGGTCCAGTACCCCGCTCATGCCCCGCTCCTGCCGACGTACGGGATGGTCTGCGGCCCTTCGGGCAGGACGCAGAGACGGGCGCCGGGGCCCGCTGCGGCCAGCGCCTCGGCGACGGTGGCCGAGATGTCGCGGGTCTGTCGCAGGTGGGCGGTGGCCAGTTCGGCGTCGCTCAGGAAACCGGTGTGCATGACGACGCGGCTGCCGGACTGGATACGTGCCTGGATCTGCACCTGCCACTGGTCGGGCACGGTTTCGGTGCGGGCGCTGATGTCGTCGAACAGCGCCTGCGGGGACGGAGCGGAGGCCAGCACCTCCCGGTAGGAGCCGTGGTCGGGGAAGCCGTCGCGGCACTCGGCCGCGCAGACGATCATGCCGCCGGGTTTGACCACCTGGTAGGCGGCGGACATGCCCTTGACCGCCTGGTAGAGGTTCTGGTCAAGCGGGAAGCCGGAGTTGGTGGTGACGACGACGTCGAACGGCGCCTCGACCGGCCGCATCGCCATGCGTTTCGCGGTGGCCGTGGCCGCGGCGTGCATCGGCGCCAGATCGCCTCCGAAGGCGGCCACGATGTCCTTGTCCCGGTTGAGCACCACGTCCAGGGAGAAGGTGACTCCGGTCGCTTCGGCGATGGCCCGTACGTCGTCATGGACGGGGTTGCCGTGGGTGTTGCCCCAGGTGGCGCGCGGGTCGCCGATGCGAGCCGCGTCGTGCAGGACGAGGACCGTCTCCAGCGCGGCCAGGCCGGGGGCCACGAGTTTCGGACCGCCCGAGAAGCCGGCGAAGAAGTGCGGTTCGACGAAGCCCGTGGTGATGCGGACGTCCGCCTCGGCCCACGCACGGTTCAGCCAGACCGGGACGCCGTTGCCGTACGTCCCCATCCAGGTCAGCTGTCCGGGGTCGCGGGCGTCGTGGTTGACGATGCGTACGGCGTCCACGACCTCGTCGCCGAACATCTCGCGCAGTTCCGCCTCGCCGTTGCCCCGGTGGGTGCCGGTGGCGACGAGGATCACCACGTCCTCCAGCCGGACGATCCCTTCGAGTTCGGCGAGGACGGCGGGGATCATCAGATGGCGCGGCTGGGGGCGGGTGCCGTCGCAGGCCGAGATCGCCACCGTCTGCCCCGGTCGCACCCGTTCGCGCAGCGGGGGCCCGGCGACGGGGGCGCGCAACGCCTCGCGCAGTACGGCCATTTGGTCCGCGGCGGCCTCGTGGTGAACGGGTTCGACGACGGTCGCCGTCCGCGGATCCACCTCGATGTCGAGGCCCGACTGCCCGTAGGCCAGACGTATCTTCACAGGTTTTCCTTCCGCAGTCGGTAGGCGCGGGCCGCCGTGCCTCCGAAGACCTCGGCACGTTCGGCGGCGGTCAGCCGGTCGGTCACTTCCTCGGCCGCGCGGACGACCTCCTCGTAGGAGGCGGCAGGCAGGCACACCGGCCAGTCGGAGCCGAACATCACACGGGACGGGCCGAAGGCGTCCAGCACCTCATCGGCGTACGGTCGCAGATCCGCGACGGTCCAGCCGGTGCGGTCCGCCTCGGTGACCATGCCGGACAGCTTGCAGAACACGTTGGGTTCGGCGGCCAGTTCACGGATCAGCGAGACCCACGGATGCAGTTCGCCGGAGGCGATGGGCGGCTTGGACAGGTGGTCGAGGACGAAGGTCAGCTCGGGCAGGGCCCGTGCGGTGGCGATGGCGGCGGGGAGCTGGTGCGGGAGGGTGAGCAGGTCGTAGGCGAGACCCGCGTCCGCCACTCTGCCCAGTCCGCGCCGGACGCCCACCCGGTTCAACCAGCCCGGGTCCGCCTCCCCCTGCACCAAGTGGCGGATCCCTACCAGGAGTTCACCTCCGGTGCCCGTCCGCAGGGCGGCCAGTGTGTCCGTGAGGTGGTCCGAAGTGAGGTCCGCCCAGCCGACGACACCGGCGACCAGGTCCGCTGCTCCCGCCAGGGACAGGAACTCCGCCGTCTCGTCGGCATCGGGGAGGACCTGGACCAGGATCGTCCGGTCGATGCCCGCTGCCGCGGCCTCCGATGCGAGGTCGTCGAGGGTGAAGTCACGGCGTAGGGCTGCCATGTCGGGGGCGTCCAGCCAGTCGTGCGGGCGACGGCTCGGGCCGGAAGCGGTCCTGGGCGCTCTCGGAGCCGTCTCTGCCACAGGCGTCGCGGGCCGGGGCCGCCAGACGTGGTGGTGTGCGTCGATCCGTGTCATGGCCGGGCCCCCGCCAGGGCGTCGAGTTCCGCCCACAACTCCGCGGGGATCTCCGCCGTGGCGTGCGCGATGTTCTCCGTGACCTCCAGTGGACTGCGCGCGCCGAGGACCACACCGGTGACCGCCGGGTGGCGCAGCGGGAACTGCAGTGCGGCGGCGGCCAGCGGCACCCCGTGGGCTGCGCACCGCTCGCTCAGGGACCGGGCGCGGCGCAGCACTTCGTCGGGGGCCGGGGCGTAGTCGTAGGTGGCGCCCGGGGACGGGTCGGCGAGGATGCCGCTGTTGAAGACGCCGCCGACCAGGACGCCCACCTCGCGCTCGGCGCACAGCGGCAGTAGCACGTCGGCCGCGCTGCGGTCCAGCAGGGAGTAACGGCCGGCGACGAGTACGCAGTCGAGGTCGGTCTCGGTGACGAAGCGGGTGAGCATCGCCGTCTGGTTCATGCCCGCGCCGATCGCCCGCACCGCTCCCTGGTCACGCAGCCGGGCCAGAGCCGGGTACGCCCCCGTGACCGCGTCCTCCCAGTGGTCGTCCGGGTCGTGGATCAGGACCGTGTCGAAGGCTTCGAGACCGGACCGCTCAAGGCTCTCGGCGAGCGAACGGTAGACGCCCTCGGCGCTGTAGTCGCGCACCCTGACCAGCCCCCGTTCGCCGTGGAACGCCTCGTCCCCGAGGGCGGCGTCGCCTGGCACGAGCAGCCGTCCCACCTTTGTGGACACGGTGAACTCGGCGCGCGGGCGGCCCGTGCCGGCGAGGAAGGATCCCAGCCGCCGTTCCGCGAGCCCGGCACCGTAGTGCGGGGCGGTGTCGAAGTACCGGACACCGGCCGCCCAGGCGGCGTCGAGCGTGGCGGTGGCCTGCTCGTCGCCGACCGCCGAGAACAGCCCGGCCAGCGGTGCGGTGCCCAGGCCGATACGGCTGACGGTGACCCCGGAGCGGCCGAGCGGGAGGCGCTCGGCGAACCAGGGCGGGCTCGCGGAGGTCATCAGGCCTGTCCGAGGACGTGCCGCTGGCGGCCGAGCCGGTCGATCTCCACCTCGACCACGTCACCGGCGCGCAGATAGGGGAAGTCGTTGGCGCCGAAAGCCACGCCGGCCGGGGTACCCGTGCTGATCACGTCTCCGGGGTCCAGCACCATGAACTGGCTCAGATACCAGACGATGTGGCGCACCCCGAAGATCATGTTCTTGGTGTGGCCGTCCTGGCGCAGTTCTCCGTTGACCCACAGCCGCATGGCCAGCCCCTGCGGATCGCCGGTCTCCTCGGGGGTGACCAGCCAGGGGCCGAGCGGGTTGAACGTCTCGCAGGACTTGCCCTTGTCCCACTGCCCGCCCCGCTCGTGCTGGAAGGCCCGCTCGGAGACGTCGTCGGCGATCGCGTAGCCCGCGATGACGTCGTCGGCAGCCTCCGGCGAGTCCAGGTAGCGCGCGGTGCGGCCGATGACCACGGCGAGTTCGATCTCGTAGTCCGTCTTCTCACTGGTGCGCGGTACGAGCACGGTGTCGTCGGGGCCGACGACCGTGTTGGCGGCCTTCATGAAGACGACCGGTTCGGCAGGGGGCGGTGTCGCCGTCTCCGCAGCATGGTCGACGTAGTTGAGCCCGATGCACACCACCTTGCCGGGGCGGGCGACCGGGGCGCCGACCCGCCGGCCGGCGATGTCCGTGCGCGGCAGCGCGTTGTCGGCCAGGGCGGCACGGACGCGTTCCACGCCGCCCTCGGCCAGGAACGCACCGTCGATGTCGACAGTCAGCGGACTCAGATCTCTCGCGGTGCCATCGGAATCCAGGACCACGGGCCGCTCGGAGCCCGCCGGGCCCACGCGCAGAAATCTCATCGGTACTCCAAGGTGAGGTGAACAAACCCGCCCGGTGACCGGCGATTCGGCACCCGGGAGCGGGACATCAGAAATGAAAGAGGGGAAAGGGCGCACCAGCACTCGGGGAGGAGCCCTTACACAGCTGAGCCGTCCCGGGCGGGCCGGCTGTCCCGTTCCAGGTGCTCGCGCAGCCACCGCTCGGTGGTGCTGACGTGCATCAGCGCCGCCGCCTGGGCGAGCACGGCATCGCCGTCGGCCAGCGCTTGGTAGATCGCCTCGTGTTCGGCGAGGGTGCGGCCGGCGGCGTTGTCGTCGACCAGTCCCCGCCAGACGCGGGCGCCCAGCGTCCGGCCGGAGATCCCCTCCAGGAGAGTGGTCAGCGTGGCGTTGCCGGTGGCCGCGACCTCGGCCCGGTGGAAGGCGGCGTCATGTTCGTTGAGGCGTTCCACGTCGTCGCGGGCCGCCCGCATCGCGTCCAGGTGCCGCTCCACCTCGCCGAGTTCGGTGGCCGAGATCCGGGTGGCGGCCAGTGCCGTGGCGACCGGCTCGAACAGTCGGCGCACCTCGGTGAGCTCCAGCAACGTGTCGCCACGCAGCAACTCCACCGCGGACCCGATGCTGCTCAGCAGCAGCTCCGGTTCCAGGCTGGTCACGTAGGTGCCGTCCCCGCGCCGGATCTCCAGCACCCGCGCGACGACCAGTGCCTTCACCGCTTCCCGCATCAGGTTGCGGGACAGGCCCAGCTCCGCGGCGAGCTGTTGCTCGGGCGGAAGTTTGGCCCCAGGGGGCAGCTCGCCCGACTGGATGAGGTCCCTGATGCGGTCGATGGCCTTGTCGGTCAGTGACATGTGTGGCTGCCCTCCTTGTCGTTGCGTGCGCAGCGGCACCGTAGCAATACATCCCATGACGTAGGAAGACATGGGATGGCTGAATCCGCTGCCGCAACCACAAAAATCTCGTCTACTTAGCAGGTCAGAGGCGAAAGTGTCCGTCTCCTTTCGTTCCGGCTATGGACACGGAGGCGAACAGGGACTAGAAATCCATCCCATGTCTGGAGCTGCTGCAGAACAGACATGCCATGTACACATGACGATGGGTGGTTGCCATGACCCCGAAACGACACCTCGGCCTCCCGGCCACGAAGGCCGGGCACCATGAGTGAACTGATCAGCGCCGTCGACGCGGTCGACGTACGGTTCCCGACGTCCCTGGAACTCGACGGCTCCGACGCTATGAACCCCGAACCCGACTACTCGGCCGCTTATGTGACGATCCGTACGAGCGGCGGCGACGAGGGCCACGGGCTCGCCTTCACCGTGGGGCGTGGCAACGACGTGGAGGTCGCCGCCGTACGTGCGCTGGCCCCGCTGGTGGTCGGCCTGCCGGTGGAAGAGGTCCTGAACGACCTCGGCGGTTTCTCCCGGCGGCTGACCGGCGACAGCCAACTGCGCTGGCTGGGCCCGGAGAAGGGGGCCATCCACATGGCCGCCGCGGCGATCGTGAACGCCGTGTGGGACCTCTACGGCCGCCGTACGGGAAAGCCGGTCTGGCGACTGCTGGCCGAACTGTCCCCGGAGCAGCTGGTCGACCTGGTCGACTTCCGCTATCTGCAGGACGCGCTGACCCGCGACGAGGCCCTGGACATCCTGCGCCGCGCCGAACCGGGCCGCGCCGAACGTGCCGCGCACCTGCTGGAGCACGGATATCCGGCGTACACGACGACACCCGGCTGGCTCGGCTACGACGACGAGAAGCTGGTGCGGCTGTCGAAGGAGGCGGTCGCCGACGGGTTCTCGCAGATCAAACTGAAGGTCGGCGCCGACCGCGCGGACGACGAGCGCCGGATGCGGCTGGCCCGCGAGGCGGTCGGCCCGGACATCAGGATCGCCGTCGACGCCAACCAGGCGTGGGGCGTCCAGCAGGCCATCGACTGGATGCGCGCGCTCGTGCCCTACGACCCGTACTGGATCGAGGAACCCACGTCCCCCGACGACATCCTCGGCCACGCCGCCATCCGCAAGGCGCTGGCGCCGGTGAAGGTGGCCACCGGTGAGCACACCCACAACCAGGTGATGTTCAAGCAGTTGCTCCAGGCCGGCTCGCTCGACATCCTCCAGATGGACGCGAGCCGCACCGCGGGCGTCACCGAGAACGTCGCCATCCTGCTGCTGGCCGCCAAGTTCGGCGTCCCGGTCTGCCCACACGCCGGCGGGGTCGGCCTGTGCGAGATGGTGCAGCACCTGGCGATGTTCGACTACGTCGCCGTCAGCGGCACCACCGAGAACCGCGTGATCGAGTACGTCGACCATCTGCACGAGCACTTCACCGACCCCGTACGCATCCGGGAAGGCCACTACCTCGCACCGACCGCCCCCGGGATCAGCGCCGAACTGCACCCGGACTCCGTGGCGGCCCACCGCTACCCCGAGGGCCCGGTGTGGGAAGCGAAGGCCGGGACATGAGCACGAACGAGTTCGCCGGGCTGACCGCGCTGGTCACCGGTGGTGCCTCCGGCATCGGTCTGGCCACCGCTGAGTTGCTCGCCGCGCGTGGGGCGCGGGTGGCCTGCCTCGATCTCAAGCCGGACGACGTGCCCGAACCCCTCATCGGCATACAGGCCGACGTGTCGGACGAAGCCGGCGTACGAACGGCCGTCGAGGAGGCCGCCCGCAGGCTCGGGGGCATCGACATCCTCGTCAACAACGCGGGGATCGGCGCCCAGGGAACGATCGAGGACAACACCGACGACGAGTGGCGTCGCGTCTTCGAGGTCAATGTCTTCGGCATGGTGCGGGTGACCCGTGCCGCGCTGCCGCACCTGCGGCGCTCGCACAGCGCGGCCATCGTCAACACCTGCTCCATCGCGGCCACGGCGGGGCTGCCCGACCGGGCCCTGTACTCGGCCACGAAGGGTGCCGTCCTCTCCCTCACCCGGGCGACGGCCGCCGACCTCGTGCACTCCGGAATCCGCGTCAACTGCGTCAATCCCGGTACCGCCGACACCCCTTGGGTCGGGCGCCTGCTGGACAGCGCCGCCGACCCCGAGGCCGAACGCGCCGCCCTGAACGCCCGTCAGCCCATGGGCCGCCTGGTCAGCGCGGAAGAGGTCGCCGCGGCCATCGCCTACCTGGCGAGCCCGCTCTCCGGCTCCACCACCGGCACCGATCTCGCCGTCGACGGCGGCATGCACGGACTGCGGATCCGCCCGCGCGCCTGAACACGGCTGTCCGGCACACCGCACCGGCAAGGAGATCGAGAAGGCGTTGTCATTCGGGAGTTGAGGACCGCACGCGTCACTTCACCGCCCCGAACAACAGGCCACGCACCAGACTGCGCTGGCACACCCAGCCGAGAATGACGACGGGGATGCTCACCACGGTGGCGACGGCGGCTACTTGGGCGGTGTAGAGCTCACCGAACGACAGGAACTTCTGCATGAACAGAGGGAGCGTCGAGGTGGTCGTCGTGAGGTTGACCGCGTAGAAGTACTCGTTCCAGGAGAACACGCAGCACAGCAGGGCCGTTGACCACAGGCCGGGTCGGACCAGCGGAAGCACGATGCTGCGCATGATGCGTATCCGGCTGGCCCCGTCCATCGCCGCGGCCTCGAGTACCTCGCCCGGCACCTCCTGGAGGAACGAGCGGATCATCCATACGGCAAGCGGGAGGTTCATGCCCAGGTGCAGGATGAGCAGCACCACCACGGTGTTCAGCAGGTGCAGGTGCTGGGCGACCACGTAGATCGGGATGATGCCTGCGGCGACGGGCATCATCTTGGTGCTGATGAAGAAGAACAGCACGTCCTGCGTTTTACGGACCGGCCGTACCGACAGGGCGTACGCGGCGGGCGTGGCCAGCAGCAGTACCAGGACCGTCGAGACCACCGCGACGACGATCGAGTTGCCCGCGTACGCCCAGAAGCCTGCCTGGAACGTGCTCTGGTAGTGCTCCAGCGTCGGGTGGAACACGAGCTTGGGTGAGGGCGAGGCCGCATCGGTCTCGGTCTGGAAGCTCTTGAGCAGCATGTACGCGATAGGCGAGAACAGTACGAGCGACCCGAACCATCCGAGTACGGCCACGGGCCAACCGGCCTTGTCGTTGGCAGGTCGACGCCGACGCCGATGCGGGCGGCTGTGTGGCTTGGGAGAGACAGTCTTCTTCTCCGAGGGGTGCAGGGCCGTGGCGGTCATCGTCGTCCTTCCTGCTGGAAGATGCCGGACAGAAGGCGTAGCGCCGGCATCGCGAGTGCGATGGTGAGCACCAACGTGACCAGGCCGTATGCCGAAGCGGTGCCGAAGTCGAACGAGTTGAACGCACGCAGGTACACGTAGTAGGTGATGTTGGTCGTCCCGAACGCGGGACCACCGGCGGTGAGCAGGGCGATCTCGCCGAACGTCTGGATGATGTTCATGCTGAGCAGCAGCGCGGTCAGTTCGAGAAAGGGCCGCAGGTGCGGGAGGACGACGTTGCGGAACTGCTGCCACCAGTTCGCGCCGTCGACGCGTGCGGCCTCCAACTGGTCGTCCGGCAGCGCTTGCAGTCCGGCGAGCAGCACGAGCATCGCGAACGGTGTCCACCGCCACGAGGTGATCATGATGATGGAGAGCATCGACTGCTCGCTCAGCCAGTTCACGCGCGGCAGCCCGACGGAATCGGTGAGCCAGCCGAGGAGTCCGAAGGAGGGGTCGAACATGGCGCTGCGCCAGAACAGTGTGACCGCCACGGGCATGACGAAGAACGGTGTGATGGCGAGCGTGCGGGCGATGCCGCGCCCCGGGAACTTCTTCTGCAGCAGCATCGCCAGGACCAGCCCGACGAGCATGCTGGCGATAGTCGCGCCGCCGGTGAGGACCACCGTGTTCTTGATGGCCTTCCAGAACGTGTCGTCGCCGAAGGTGGTCCGGAAGTTGTCGAGGCCGGCGAAGCCCTTCTGGCCGGGGTCGAGCAGGTTCCAGCGTTGCAGCGAGTACCAGATGGTCAGGGCGAACGGGATCTGTGTCAGCACGAGCGTGATGACGAGTGCCGGCAGCAGCGGGGCGCGTCGGCTCCACGACCCGCGCCGGGTTGGTGACTTCACCGGGACAGCCGGCCGGCTGATGGTGGTCATGGCTCACTTCCTCCTGAGAGTCGGGCGGCGTGATGGGCTGTTGCACCTCTCACGCCGCCCAGCTGCGGCTACTTGAGGTAGCCGGCCTTCTTGACCACGGACTCGGTGTAGGACTGGGACTTCTTCAGCGCCTGCTGCACGCTCTGGGTGCCGGCGATGGCTCCCGCGACCTGCTGCGAGACGTAGTCACCGATGTCGGTGAACTCGGGGATCTGCACGTACTGCACTCCGGTGTAGGGCACCGGATCGACGGTCGGCTGCTTCGGGTTGGCGGCGTTGATCGAGGCCAGGGTCAGATCGGCGTAGGACTTGGCCGCGCTCTGGTACTGCGGGATTGAGTAGGTCGAGGTGCGCGAGCCGGGCGGGATGGAGTCCCAGCCGGCCTTGGTGCCGGCGAGTTTGATGTACTCCTTGCTGGTCGCCCAGGAGATGAACTTCCAGGCGGCGTCCTTGTGCTTGCTGGACTGGGTGATGCCCAGCCCCCAGGACCACAGCCAGCCGGACGCCTTGGTCTGATCCACGGGCGCCATCGCGAACCCGAGGTTGTTCTTCACCTGCGCGGTGGCCTCCTGCAAGGCGGACCCGGCGAAGACCGTGTCGTCGTACCACATCGCGGTTTTGCCCTGGGTGATCTGCTGCAGGCAGCCCTCCCAGCCGTCCTTGGCCGCGTCCTGCTGGCCGTGCGAGCGCAGCAGGTCGACGTAGAACTTCACGGCCTTCTCGGTTGCGGGCGAGGTGAGCTGCGGCTGCCACTTCTCGTCGAACCAGCGACCGCCGAAGGTGTTGATGACGGTCGTCAGCGAGGCCAGGTTCTGGCCCCAGCCGGGCAGACCGCGCAGGCAGATGCCGGAGACGCCGTCCTTCTTGTCGTCCAACTTGGCCGCAGCCGCCGCGACCTGCTGCCAGGTCGGCTTCTGCGGGATCGTGACTCCGGCCTTCTTCGCCAGGTCCTTGCGGTAGAAGAGGAAGGAACTCGACCCGTAGAAGGGGGCGGCGTACAGCTTGCCGTCTGCCGACACGATGTCCTTGATCGGCTGGAGGACGTCGTTCTCGTCCCATGCCGCGTCCTTCGAGACGTAGCTGTCCAGCGGGACGATCCAGCCGTTCTTCGCCCAGATCGGCACCTCGTAGCTGCCGATCATGGCCACGTCGTACTGGCCCGCCTTGGTGGCGACGTCTTTGGTGACGGCCGGGCGCAGGTCGTTCTCCGGCAGGGTGGTGAACTTGACCTTGATCCCCGGGTTCTTCTGCTCGAAGTCGGAGATCAGGCTCTCGGCCGTCTTCATCTGAGGGTTCGCCGCGAGCGCCACGGTGATCGTGGTGTTGCCCGAGGCGTCCTGCCCGGCCGAGGGATCGGAACAGGCGGCGGCAGCGGTCAGTGTGCCGACGACGAAAGTCGCTGTGATGAGTTGTCTACGTCCGTTGCGGGGCATGGAAGGTTCTCCTTGAGGACGGGAAGGGAAGAACAGCCGCCTTCGTTCTGTCGGGGCGGGTGGGGATCGTGTGGAGTGCGGGCGGATCAGGGGCTGACGAGCCGGCCGATCTCTGGGGAGGGGGATTCCGTCCGGGTCGGGGCGGGAGCGCCGACCTGGATCTCGACGTGCACCACGTCGCTGCGGACCCAGACCTCGTGGTGCTCGAAGGGCACCAAGTGCGAGTCCCAAGAGGTCGACTTGACTTTCAACAGCGGTGCGCCGTCAGGGACTTGGAGCAGGCTGGCGACCTTCCCCCGTGCGGTGACGGCCTCGACCGTGCGGGACGCGCCCGCGACCGTGTAACCGCCCTTGCTCAGCGTGTGGTTGAGAGAGCCCTCTCCTGCCGGAACGTCGCTGCGTGACACCAGCTCCCCTACCGACGGGGGCAGGTAGTTGGCGGAGAAGAGTGCGACCTTGCCGTCCAGCCTGCGCAGCCGTTCGAGGATGTAGCCGTCGCTGCCAGGAGCCATGTGGAGTTCCTCGGCCGAGTGCGTCGGCAGTGTCGCCTTCTCGGCACGCAGCACCTGGGTGGTGACCCGTCGCTGGTGCCCCGCCACCTCGTTCTCGAAGAAGCCCTCCCGGCCCTGCAACAGCCATCCCCGGCGCGGCGGCATCGAGGCGAAGGCCCCTCGTCGTGCGATGCGGGCGACCCAGCCTTCCTCCTCCAGCAACCGCAGGGCCTCTCGGACCGTGGCGCGGGAGACATTCCAGGTGGCGGCCAGTTCGCCCTCGCTGGCCAGACGGTCACCGACGGCTACGGCACCCGTCGAGATCTGGTCACGGATGCGCTCCGCAAGCTGCAGGTAGTACGGCTCAGCCGAAATGCGATCGATGGCCTGAGCGCTGTTCGATCCGCTCATGAGGTGCTCCAGAACTCAAGGTCCCGCAGTCTTGTACGTACAAGCCGGTCAGCCTGGACAGTCCGGACTGTATGCATTGGTTTTCGGCCGCGTCAAGAGTCTGTTAACTACGAAAATGAGCGACTGCCGAGGAGGCGATGGCGGCACATTTCGCGACGCGGATCGGTGTGGCGCCCAGAGCTCCGACGCGGCCTCCGCGCACCCGTCTTCGTCGGCACGGCAGGGTTGTGGAGGGCGCAGCCGGTGCATCCCTCACCGGACACGGACAGGCTTCTGCCCGCTGCGTCGATCGCGGCAGCGGGCAGAAAGCGGTGGAACAGGGGCACGGCCGACCAGGTCATCGACGACTGTGCGGTGTCCGTGCGCGTTCTTGTGGTTCGGATGGTGGCTTCACGCCCGCCGGCGCCGGTGCCGTGGGCACGCTGGAGCGAACACGCGTGTGGCCGTTGCCAGTTCACGTGCTGAAAGGGGCTGCTGTGCTTGCGTATCCGGCCGTCGGAGGGGGCGCGAGCACAGCAGTCTGCTGAATGGCCGGTGCCTGCGGTGGGTGCTGGGGTGACCCGCTCGCTTATCGACCGGTTGCCGCACCTCGCAGTTCTGCCTCTGCCCCGGGGGCCAGTGCGGCAGCGACGGACGGCTTCCAGTCAAGGGCCCGGGCGGCGAGGAGCGCCGCGCCCACGGCTGTTACTTCCGGTTCCGCGATGACGTGGGCTGCTGTGCCGGTCACCGCTTGTTTGATGTCGAGCCAGCCGCGGGAGCGGGCCCAGCCGCCCGCGGTGTAAACAGGCGCGTCCGGCTCGGTGAGGGCTTGTACGGCGGCGACGGCAAGGCCACCGCGTTGCGCCAGTGCGCCAAGTACGGCAGATGCCCTGGAGTGCGGGTCGGACGCGGAATGGGGCGCGTAGAAGGGCGTATGGCCGCCCGCCGCGCCGGGGTGGAAGGTGTCCGAGAACAGATGATCGTCGGGTGTGGCGTTGCCGGAGATCAGCTGGTCGAGGGCATCGGCCACGGCCGGATCCTGTGACGCCCAGGCGACGTTCCGGGCGAGTTCCTCCACGTGGAGAACGGTGGCTCCGAAGGTGTTGTGAATGCCGGGTGAGACATCGACGGCCTCGGGCACATGGCTGGGCGGGGCATGTGTCTGCGCGACGACGACTTCGGCGGTGCCCATGGAGTCGAGGACGGCTCCGGGGCGTAGCTGATGGACGCCCCAGCCGCCGACGGGGTGGTCGTGCCCTCCGGCCACCACGAGGGCGCCGGGTCTGAGGACGCCGGCATTCTGTAGGCGCTCGGAGCGTACGTTGCCGACTACGGCTCCCGTCGGCACGACTCTGGGCAGCAGTTCGGAAACACCGAGAGTCGCCTGCACGCGGCTGGCGTGCCAGGTGCGTGCGAGTGGGCGCCAGGCCCCGGTGCGCGCGGCGAGGGTGTCGCTGAGGAAGGCCGTGCCGCTCCAGCGACAGGCGGCGTAGTCGGTCAGGGCGAGCCAGGTCGCCGCTCGGTCGGCTCCGGGCTGATGGCGGGCCCAGGCCCAGCCGACGAGTGTGCGGGCGGCGTCGGTGGAGGTGCCGACGTCGTCGGCGGGGTCGAGGTGGTGCCGTAGCTCGTCGAACAGATCGGTGCGGCGGGGGTCGAACCAGGCCAGCGCTGGGGTGAGGGGTGTGAGTGAGGCATCGGCCAGAACGCCGTCCTCGCCGATGCCGGCAGCGCAGAGCGCTGCGATGGCATAGCGGTCCCCACAGGCCTCGACGGCCATTTCTTCGAGGCACTCGAAGAGCCGTGCTGCGTCGATCGAGGGATCGTCGACAGGCCGCGGGGTGGTGCGGCGCACACGGGTCACGACGTGGCCGTCCGAGTCCAGCGCCACCACTTTGACGTTCGTGCTGCCGATGTCGATGCCGAGTACGGCATCCGCCCGTTGCGGCGAGGTTCCCACGGGCCTGTCATCTCCTTCGATCGACGCGGCGGCTCATGTCCCTGCGACGGGGATCAGTCGTCGAAGCTGACGCTGCGGGTGAGGGCGGCGACCTCGGAGAGGAGCTTCTCGGCGACGTCGGTCTCGCGCTGCCATATGTTGCGTCCGACGATGACACCACGTGCTCCGGCACGGATGGTCTGGGCGATCGCGTCGACGGTCTCGGAAGGCTCTCCGGCGAGCGGGCCGCCGGCGATCACGAGAGGCACCTTGAGTTCTTCGACGAGGCGGCGGGTGCGCTCCTCCCCGGGGAAGGCGATCTTGATGATGTGGGCGCCGAGGTCATAGGCGATGCGCGCGATCTTCTCCTCTTCGACGATGACTTCTTCCGTGCGCGGGGCACCGATGAGGACGGGTTCGAGGATGAGGGGGATGTCCCAGGCGTCGCAGGCGGTGACGACATCGCCGACGCGCTTGCACAGGGCGGCCTGCTCGACGCGGGAGACGTTCCAGGGGAAGAGCATCTTGACGGCGTCCACGCCCATGCGGACAGCCTCCTCCACGGTGGTGATGAGGCTGTGGGAGCCGCCGCCGTCGTTCTGGGCATAGTCGTAGAAGGTGTCGATGGTCAGTACGCGGGTCAGGTGCGGGTTGCGGGCGAAGAAGGCTTCGGTCTGCTTGACCTGGCCAGGGGTCATCATGAAGCCGGTGACGTCCTTGTCGCCCCACGTGGCGAAGGGCGCGGAGGGGGTCTCCAGGCCCTCGATGCGGTTGAAGATCAGCCCGTGGTCGACGGGCATGATGATGGCGACCCGGTCGCTGGGGAGCGTGCGGCGCATCCGGTATTCCATGGACATGGCTGTCTTGTCCCTCTCGTCGTGAGCGCGTGATCCGCTGGTCGGGCGCGGTGCGGTCTCGCCTACCACTAAGTTGTACGTACAGTCTGGACTGTCCGAACAGTAGGCTCTAGCGTGAGAGCCGGTCAAGACCCGAGCAAAGGAGCACGGCGCCATGCACCGGCACATCGTGAATCGCCCCGAGCACGCCGCAGAGGAAGCTCTCGAGGGGCTCGCTCTCACACATCCGCAACTGCTTGCCTACGACCGCGCGGCGGGCATCGTCACGCGGGCACAGCCGGCCAGGGACAAGGTCGGACTGGTCTCCGGCGGCGGCTCGGGCCATGAACCGCTGCACGCCGGATTCGTGGGCGCCGGCATGCTCGATGTGGCGGTGCCCGGAGCCCTGTTCGCCAGTCCGACGGCATTGCAGGTCCATACGGGCACGGTCGCCGCGGACTCCGGGCGCGGAGTCGTGCAGATCGTGAAGAACTACACCGGCGATGTCCTGAACTTCCGGATCGCCGGCGAACTCGCCGAGGACGACGCGGTCAAGACCGAGGTCGTACTCGTCGACGACGATCTCGCCACGGATGCGGAGGACGACGGGCCCGGCCGACGCGGGACCGCCGCCGTGCTCGCTGTGGAGAAGATCTGCGGCGCGGCCGCGGAGGCGGGGGCCGACCTGGTCGAAGTGGCCGACCTGGGCCGGCGGGTCGCACGGAGCGCCCGTACCCTCAGCCTCGCCCTCACCGCGGGCACTCATCCCGGCGCCGACGAACCCGCCTTCGTCCTGCCCGACGGCGAGGTCGAACTCGGCGTGGGGATCCACGGCGAACGCGGCAGGGGCCGTATCCCGTTCGCGGACGCCGACACCCTCATCGCCCAGCTCGTCGACCCCGTCGTCGCCGCTCTCGGGCTCCGGCGGGGCTCGGCGGTGATCGCCATCGTCAACGGTCTCGGCGGGACGTCTCCATTGGATCTGTCCGTGGCCGCACGCTCCGTCCACCACCGTCTCGGCGCCCTGGGCGTCACGATCGAGCGCTCCCTGGCCGGCTCCTACGTGACCTCCCTGGACATGCACGGGATATCGGTGACCTTGCTGCCCGCCGACGCCGACCTGCTTCCCCTGTGGGACGCCCCCGTGCGGACCCCCGCCCTGACCTGGTGACAAGACAAGGACGCACGATGACCGACACATCCGTGGACATCACGCTGGCCGACGGCTTCGGCCACCGCTGGGCCGAGATCCTGATGAGCACCTTCCTCCAGGGCCGCGCCGAGGACCTCGGCCGACTCGACCGACTGACCGGCGACGGCGACTTCGGCAACAACATCGCCTCCGCCCTCCGGCGGGCCCAGCAGAGCATCGACGCGGAGGAGCCGCAGGACTACCGCGGCTGGATGACCGCCGTCTCCCGCGGCTTCCTCGGCACCGGCGGTACCAGCGGCCCGCTGTTCGGCATGTTCTTCCGCGACCTCGCCCACTGCTCCGACAGCGGAGAGCCCACCCTCGGCGAACTCTCCGGTGGGCTGACCGCCGCTGTGGCCACCGTGCAGCGTTACGGCAAGGCCGAGGTCGGCCACAAGACCATGATCGACGCGCTCGTGCCCGCCGCCCGGACTCTGGAATCGCTGCTGCCCGGCACTGATCCGGTCCAGGCACTCCATCGCACCGCGCAGGCAGCCATCGAGGGTGCGCGCAGCACAGCCGGCCTGGTCGCCAAGCGGGGGCGCGCCAGCTATGTCGGGGAGGTGGCCCGCGGGGTGCTCGATCCCGGGGCGGCCGCGGCCGCCATCGTGCTCCAGGCGGCGGCCGCCGCGCAGTCCACCGCCGGCCCGGGCCTGGACACCGGCTGGATAAACGCCTGATGCACCGCGTGCGGCGGGGGCGTGGCCGTTCGTGGCTTCACCCCCGCCGTCTTCTATCGCTCCGGAGGGTCACATTGACTGGATGGTCCGGACAGTACAGACGGCGCATTACGATGAAGACCCCCGGCATTGTCGTCACTGTCGGGGTCAGCGGAGGGAGCGCACCGTGACGCTATCGGGGGCCATCGACCGGCAGTCCTCGACGCCCTACTACCAGCAGCTCGTCGAAGCACTGGAGCACCGGCTCACCGGTGGTGAGATCCCGCAGGGCGAGAGGCTTCCGAGCGAGAACGAGCTGGGCAAGGAGTTCGGGCTGTCGAGGGCGACGGTCCGCCAGGCGTTGCAGGTTCTGGAGTCCCAGGGTCTGGTGACGCGGGTGACCAACCGGGGCGTCTTCGCCACCCAGCCGCCCGCCGAGGACGAGGGCTGGACCATCCAGCAGCCCCAAGGCTTCCTGGAGAACGCCCTCAGCCACCAGAACACCTCCGTGACCACCCAAGTGCTGCGCCACGGGCCGACCATCCTGCCCGCGTTCGCGTGCCAGCAGCTGAAGGTGCCGGAGAACACCGCCGGCTACGAACTGGTCCGGCTGCGCACCCTCAACGGCGTGCCCGCGCTGTACAGCATCAACTACAGCCCGCCGGACCTGGTTCCCGCGATCGCCGCAGCCCATGACGTGCTCGACGGCCAGGCCTCCCTCAGCCAGGCCCTGGCAGCCGCCGGATACAGCCTCGGTGGAGCGCACCGTTCGGTACGGGCCGTGGCTCCGTCCCCCGAGATCGCCGCCGCCCTGGACATCAAGCCGACCACGCCCACCCTGCACATCCGCTCCACCTCGTGGACTCCGACAGGGCAGCACTTCGACGTCTACGACACCTGGGTCCGCAGCGACATCGTTCCTCTGGAAGTCAACGTGGACGCCACCGGCAGTTCCTGACCCCCGACACCGCCGATGCGATCCGGCGGAGGGCGTCCACCGTGCACACCCGCACTGTGGCCGCCGCTCTTTCCCGGTCGGGGTCGGTGTCACGCGCTGGCCCGTTCGGTCGCCGGGGCGGTGACCTGCGCCAAGGGGAGACCTTCCACCACCGCCTGCTGCGATTCCTCGGGAATGTGCAACCAGCGGACCGCGATCCCTGCCAGCACGTACAGGCAGGCGAAGACGACGGTCACCCCGCCGGGGCCGATCAGGCCCAGGAACACCGTCACGATCAGCGGCCCGACGAAGGTGGCGGCACCGGCTCCGAGGTTGAGCACCGCGATGGCGTTGCCCTTCTGCCCGGGGGCCATCAGCGACATCAGCACGGAGATCGGCGTGAATCCGGCCAGGGTGATGCCGTACAGAGCCGCGCACAGCACAGCGACCCAGTACTGGTCACTGGCGTGGGCAGGCAGGAAGTACAGGCACAGACAGCTGACTGCGGAGGCGACGCAGCCGAACCAGCGCAGGGTGTGGTGCCAGCCCAGACGATCGCTGAGCACCCCGAAGAAGAGATTGGCGAAGATGTTCGCCGCGCCCAGGACGAACACCAGCTGAAGCCACCCCGAGGTGCCGAAGTGCAGGTCGTCGGAGAACACCGTGGGCAGAAAGACCAGGAACCCGAACTGCGGTGCGGTGTTGACGATCCGCACCAGGCACCCGATCGCGATACGTGGCTGGGAGAAGAGGATGGCGAAGCTGTTGGCGATGCTGCGCCCCGCGGACACCTCCGGCGCCGCAAGACGTTCGCCGCCCGTCGCATGACGGATTCCGGTCAGCGCGATGATGCCGCCCGTGACGACCAGCACGAGGGAGATCCACAGGGTCGCGTATTCGCCGATCAGCGGTTCGCTGCCGCTGGCCAGGAGTGAGCCGAGGGTCGGCAGGCCGCCGGTGAAGGCGAAGTAGAACCACCCCACGGCCGAGCCGAGCCGGTGCGCGGGACTGCCCGCCAGCACCCACACCAGGAAGCCGTAGGCGAAGAAGGGATAGCCGAAACCGCGCAGGCCGTAGGCCAGCAGCATCAGGGGATAGTTCTCGGTGGGCAGGGCGACGGCCAGGAAGACGACTTCCAGGCTGCCCCAGACGGCAAGACCCAGCCACATGACCCGGCGCGGCCCCCACACATCCGACAGAGCCCCCGAAAGCCAGGACCCAGCCGTGACCACCGCGCCGTAGACGGTGATGGCGACCGCGGCCCTGGTCTCCGAGCCGGCGCCGTGGTCGGCCAGGTAGGGGGAGATGTAGCCGGACTCGACCCCGTCGCCGATCATGAACAACAACAGACCGACGAACCCCCACACCAACGGACGTGGCAGGCCGAGCCGGTCGATCAGGCCCTGCTCATTGCGGACCGGCGAAACAGATGCGGACATGAGCGTCTTCAATCGTCTCGACAAGCGTGTGGCATCACCGCTGCGGAAGGATGTGAACCTTGCGGGCGCCGTCGGACCGGGCAGCCTCAAGGGCAGCGGCGTAGTCCTCAAGGCCGAAGGAATGGGTGACCATGCCCTCCGACAGTCGGGGAAGGTCCAACACCGCAGCGACCGCGTCGGGGTAGGCGGTCGCCAGCGACTGCGAGCCCACCAGGGACAGTTCACGGTCGAACAGGTCGTAGGGGAACAGGTCGATCGACGCCTCGGGGCTGACCACGCCCATCTGAAGCAGCGTCCCGCGCTTGGCCAGCCGCTCCAGCGCGTCCGACACAGCCGAAGGATGACCGCTCGCCTCGATGACCAGGTCGACGTCATGACCGGCGGGCCGTTCGCCCGGTGCGTGCACTACGTCGGCACCGAACTCCACGGCCGCGTCGCGGCGCACCGCGCTCGGCTCGATGACACCGATGGACTGGGCCCCCTGGGCCCTGGCGTAGGCCACGGCCAGGAGGCCGATCGAGCCGGCCCCGTACACCAGCACTCGCAGACCCTTGAGCGGGCGGATACGCGAGGCGGCATGCAGAACGCAGGCCAGCGGCTCGATCAGGGCTCCCGTGGCGAAGTCCAGCCCCTCCGGCAGCCGGTACACCACCTTGTTCGGAACACGCACCAACTCGGCGCAGGCCCCGTCGATGGTCACCCCGATCGCCATCAGCTCCGGGCACAGGTTCGTCGCCCCGGCCTGGCACTGCTCGCACACTCCGCACGCGACGTTCGGGTCCACACACACGCGGTCTCCGGCAGCGAACCGTTCGACGCCGAGGCCGACGGACACCACCGTGCCGGCGAACTCGTGACCGGGCACGACCGGGAAGCGGCCGGTGGGGTAGTCCCCACTGGCGAGATGCAGATCCGTACCGCAGATGCCGACTGCGGCAGGAGCGATCACGACCTCGCCGGGTCCGGGTTCAGGATCAGGCAGCTCTCGGATCTCGATGGATCCCCGTCCATCCAGGAGTACCGCACGCATCGTCGCGTCCTCTCACTGACTCGCGCTGAGTGAAGAACCCAGCCACACGGGCCGCCGATGGTGTCCCTGCACCGGCGAACACCCAGCACGGTAGGCGGCCTCGCACCTTCTGTCTATACGTTACGTACTGTACGTACAAGAGATTGCAAACCTATCGTGGTGAGGCGAGGGCGACGCATCCCGAGGGCGGTGCGCCGACACCTGATGAGCGGGCTCGGCGTGAACGTGTCCGGCGGGGATTAAGGCGACGCCCCGCTCGGTACGACCGTCCCGCTCAACTGACGCCGATGGGCCGACGCCACACCGCGCGCCGGCCCATGAACACGCTCACGTGACCACCCCGGCGGGAGCCCGGCGGCCGGCCGGACTCCCGCTGTGTGCGCTCCCGTTGAGGCGTGCCGTGTCTAGGACGACACCAGCACCAGGGACCACAGCTGAGAGGAGGCGCCGGTGTACGCCTGCTGGACGATCTGCGCGCCGTCGGTGGTGGCTGCTCCGGAAACGGTGAGGGCGAGACCCGAGTTGCGGTTCACCAGCTTGTAGTTGGAGCCGACGGCGACCACCTGCCA
>Ga0307511_10001371_pt1 | contig 25791 bp, 44 predicted proteins | sample 13_EM_MG_FD_200266 | JGI IMG/M metagenome (GOLD analysis project Ga0307511, IMG submission 200266) | Populus trichocarpa ectomycorrhiza microbial communities from riparian zone in the Pacific Northwest, United States - 13_EM | ecosystem: Host-associated > Plants > Roots > Unclassified | place...
TGGTCACATATACTTACGCTCAATCCTCCCAAGCAGATAAAATCGTCGACACAATCCGTAAGTTGGTTGAATAGGAGTACGCCGCCTGTTCTAATCGACTTATTTCCCGATGAACTAGACTGGGCGGCCTCCATTACCTCTCCTGTTGCCAGTGTTGTATGTCTCACTCTGCTCGCTGCGATACGTTGCATTTCTAACCAAATTTGTCGCTAGACCAGGGCTGCCTTTGTATCCGTCGGCATGTTCGGCCTCTTGTGCGGCGGAGACGAGCCTGTCTCAGCATCCCAGCTGGGAGAAATCAAGAGGTTTGGTGGACCTATCCTCTACCTCATCGTCTACGGCTTCGTCCTCTTCGGTATATTGATTTGGTGGGATTCCGGTGCTATTCTACCCTTCAAGGGGTGGCGCTCGAGGAAAGCTCTGCGTAACAACACTCCAGAAGTCGATGGTGTACCCGCAGATGTGGTCGCTGAAGCAAATGCAGTTGCAAACTCCCAGGATTCACTCCGGGTTGTCAACGTTACAAAGGTCTACGATGGCAGCGCTGTTGTCGATAGCGTATCCTTTGGAGTTGCTCAGGGTGACGTGTTGGCTTTGCTTGGCCCCAATGGCGCTGGAAAGACGACGACGTTCAACATGATCCGTACGTCCGATAACTTGCAGCTCCGTTGGATATCGCTGACTCCTGGTTTGGTTTCCCAGGAGGTGATGTTGCGCCTACCAAAGGAGATATCTTCATCAACGGGACCTCGGTTGTCCAACACCCTCGTGGCGCGAGACTCTCATTGGGTGTCTGCCCTCAGTTCACAGCGATCGATGACCAACTGACCGTGCGCGAACATCTGGTATTGTACGGGAGGCTGAAGGGCATTCCTCGCGGACCAGAGCTCGATCGGAACGTGGACGACTTGCTGAGGGCAACTGATCTGGCCCAATATACGGATCGGTTGGCCAGCCAGTTGTCCGGAGGAAATCAGCGGAAGCTCGCTCTCGCGATTGCCATGATTGGTTCGTTGTGGCCCTCTGCTTTCGTGGGGGAGTTTTTGACGATCTTTTGTGTTTACAGGAAATCCCACGAATTTGCTCATCGATGAATTCAGCACTGGAATCGACGCGAAGATGAAACGAGAGATGTGGTCAGTCTTGAGGAATGTCGCTATTGGGAAGGCCGTCGTCATTACAACGCGTGAGTGGTCGTCTCAGTCCACCTTTTTGAACCCTCGTTTCTAAGATAGCGCAGATTCCATGGAGGAGGCTTCTGCACTTGCGAACAAGGCTGGTATACTGGCAACTCGCCTGTTGGGTAGGTTGAAAATACTCAATTATATACCCGGATGCTAACCACCGGTGTTTGAAGCTGTCGGAACTGTTGAATCCCTCGCGGCCCGGTACCCCTCCTACGAAGTCCACTTCGCGTGCCGGACCCGAGACGCGGCCACCAAAGCCCAGCAAGTCATGTCCACAATTCCTGGCGCGAAGATGGCAGACGACGTAGCGACGAGGTTCGAAGTCCCCGTGAACGCGGAAGGCTCGGAACACAGTATGACGCTTTTGGAACTGTTTCACGCTTTGTCTTCAAGGGGAGAGTTTACGGAGTATACAGTTGAGAGGTCGACGTTGGAGACGGCGTTCCTGAAGGTTATTAGGGAGAATCGGGTGGCGGAGGAGGATACTGAAGGGGGAAGGAGGCCGAAGAGGTCTGGGTTTATGAAATGGTTCTCTTAACTTATTTTTGGCACACATTCGGGATCTTAGGGTATAATTTGGGATACGGATAGATACGCACCCACGGGGCGCGGAATTATACCCCTCTACGATAAGGCGAGCTGAAACAAGCGATTGAGGAGATGGAGCGTTCTGCGAATGCGGGCGTTGTAATTAGAAACGCGGGAGTGTAGCTATGAGGCGGAATGCGTAATGCGAGCACTCTCAACATAACTCGTACCTTATTAGCCCTCGGTCGGAACAGGCGGGTCCTCCCCGGTGGGGGCGGGAGGGGCGAGATTAGCAGGAGAAATGTCGGGGGGAAGGACGGGGGGAGTTGCTTGGCGGACGGCGAACCGAGTGTCTAGGGTGGGACCCTGGGCGGGAACTGAAAAAAGCAACCCGATTGAGCGATCTGAATATTTTCCCCGATTGAAATTGAATACCTGGATAGGGGAGGGTGTCCCCACCAAGGTCGACGGCATGAGGTTGTCTCTTCAGAACCACTGACCGAAGGTAGATGAGTCTCCGGACCAGGTAACGGAGAGCACGGCAACTCACCAGCGTTGGAAAGGAGGGTCAGGGCCAGGATGAAGAGGATGGAGAGAGTCGTCATTGTGTATTTTGGGAGAGGAAATAGACGAGTAGGTTAGGCGAGAATGTCTGGGGAATTTGGCTGGAGGACGTTGGAGAATCTGGTGGGATGCTGGATGCTGTTGCACCTTGTACGTTGGCATTTATACCAAAACGCCAACAGCCCTATCCTACCCAAGTATTGGTCCACTCAGGTAGGCTTGGGAGTAGGCACGCACACCCCGCGCGAGATGCGCGGGCCACCATGCAGTGCATTGTGAGACGATGGGTCGCTCTTCGGAAAAGCGGGATGGGTTCCTCTGTTCAATTGTGCTTTCATATGCACTTCCGTAAGGATTTTAAGCACAGGATCGGAACAGGGATTAACCTGAGTGATTTGCAAGCACGCAAACCACCAACGATCCGAAGGCCTCGTCATCCCAGTGCCTACGCCGGACAACGGGAGTGTGTGGAGGAACCATGTACAGAGGTTTCCGCCACTTGGCACGATGTAGGCGTTTTTTGACGCCCACGGAACAAACAAAAAATACCATCCTGTTTTTCTCAAGGGGTCACCTATCATCCTATAATGGACTGTAACAGCGTACTTACTCGGCGTGAATTGAGAGCATGGTAGGAGGTGTCTGTGCGGGATGATGGCAAGGGAGGATCTTTTGGGCGATCAGCCCCGGGTCGGACGGACGTCGGGGTTTTCGGGGACCCTGAAATCCGATATCAAATAGCAATGACCAAGGTGTGGCCCCCCGGGTCGTCCTTCAATTCTGCCAAGGTTTTAGTGCTCATATGGCGAGCAGGAGTTGGGTCGTGATCCTGTCCGGGCCTGTCAACCAATCCCACGGTTCTATGAACAACGTGCCTCCCTGACTCATGGCTCGTCTGCACGGCGAGGGGTGAAGTAGTGAAGCGGTGCGGTTTCGGGAGACGATTCCGCGCGTGTAACCTCGAACTCCTGATTTACGATTCTCGGGAAGGTACCGAGGCACATGCTCGTGGAGACCTAAACGGGTCTCAACATCTCACCCCGGAGTTGAGTTGTTGGCGTCCCGCCTTTCCGATATCGGAGCCGCCGCACGAGAAGGGTCTACCTGAGCAACTGGGGCACTTAGGGCCGACGGTGACACGGCGGGAGAAGTTAGGGACGACCAGACCTATCAACGGGGTTTACTCTAGGCTTGGAGAGGTCGACCTCGGAGACTGCGCCCCCAAAGGTTCTTGAGGAGAACCAGGCAGCAGAGGAGAGTGCTTGGTGGGGTCATGTAGTTTCCACGTGCACCCATCCAGCGATCGTCGTAGACCGGTGAAGGCACTCTTTCTAATTTTTCTCTTTCTCCTCCTCCCCCCCCCATCACCATCGTTCAGTGCCCAACTATTAGTTTGGCTCCTTAGGCCTAGATACGTCAGTCGATTCGCTGGATCAGCTGAGCTCTTGATCAACGTCGAAGTAGGGAAACGGAAGGGACATGGATTAGGACGGTTATCGTAACTACTTTTACCGTCAACAATCATATATCCGCGCGGTGCCTCCCGGAACGCCCGCATGCCTGTCGCGGGTCGGTTACCATGCATCCCACCGGCACGGCTCCAGTCTGAGTAAATGCTCTGGACCTGTCGGAAGGAATCGATCCAACGGATCGATAGGTTCGACTCGGAAGACCATTCCCGTGTTAGCACCTCGTGATGCAAGATCATCAAACGCGGTGTTGTGGAATTGGATCGGTACGGGGGAGTGTGGGCTTGGTCCACTGAGTTTCACGATGAATATAGAGAAGGATGGGGATTTGATGGTCGCAAGAACCCCGGAGAGGTAAACTTCGAGCTTTTTGTACGAGATAGTTTCGCCTGCGATGGTAATCCTAAGCCGTTTGAGAACAGTACAATTCCGGAGATTCGGTTTAACATTCGCTTGTGCGCAGGGTAAGTTCCGGTGCGAGCAACAGCGCGGAATTGTGGATACTCACGAAGACCACTCCCGAAGGTAATCGATTCGAGGGTGTTTGAACATGCGTTGAGTACCATCTGTAATGAAACCTCTCCGACGTTTCCCATCTCGACCGAACAGAAGTGGATGCCGCCCGGGATGTCCACGATGGATCGGATAAAAGTAGCTGATGGGTGGGTGTCGCGGAACCTCAAAATCCCGTTCAACGGTGGAGGTGTTGTTGTGTCTGGTGGGGTGGATGGTTGGATGGGCCCGGATAATGTAAAGCCCGCTGAATCCAGGTCCTGTAACAGGGGAAACCGAGAAACGAAATGGAGAATGTGGTTTATGGAGTCCCGGCCACGGATGAGGAATAAAGACCGCAGGGTTGACGCGATATGACCAAAAAATTCTTCAAAAATGGGGAGGAAATGTGCGACATCGAATATGTGTATTTCGAGAGAGGTGATCCTTCGCATGGCGCGGAAGTATCGAAGGTGGGGTCGGAGGTTCTCCGGAACGAAATCGCTGCCCAACCGGATGATAAGTTGGGTGGTGTACTGCAATACCTGAGCTCGTTCTGCCAAGCGAAGATTATCGAATTGGGCTAGGTTACGTGCGCTGGAGCAATATCTGTCCGCTAAGATCCCAGTGCTGAGGCAGAAGGTGCGGTGGACGGATGGGCGGGCGGAGCAGAAGAGCGCTTTGCATGATGTGGAACAGGACACGAGGGAGAGGAAATCATCCTTGAGGTATATTAGGATTTCGTCTACGAGCTCTTGAGGGAGGTTTTTCCATCCGGATGGGAAGGTTTTGACGATGTCGAGGGTGACGGGGTCCGTGTCGCTTTCCGAGAAGTGTCCTCGTAGGTCATCCAACGGTTCCCCTGGGTCAATGGTAAGAGTGTTGACGGTCATGGGCCGAGAGGATACGCACCTCCATCAGCCATTTGAGTTCACACTCACTGCGAGGTCGAAGTTGAGAAGAAAGGGCGGGTGTGCCGCAGATAATCGATTTTAGACGCAATTGGGGGGACCCACAAAAGACTGAACATTTCCTCCACTCGTCATACGTCCTCGGGAAATCCGTTAGCTCGTTTACTGGGGGTTGTGGGGTGCACGCTTGGAATGAACGACATGTCCAACGTTCATGGGAGCTGGGTCTTCGCGGGCTTGGCCTCTGGTTTCACGGCAGGCTGGCCTGGTCCTTTGTGCCAAGTTTCTGGTGGCTTGTCTGGGTGAATGCTGTCGGTCCATTGGCTGCGCCACGGCTGTTATTCAACGTGCGGCTTGGAGGGCAAAGAGATATCATCTGGCATGGGCCAGATCTCGTGGCGAGCGGGTTCAAACCTGGAGCCGTTCCGTGATCAACCAGCTGCCTGCAAAGCACGGTTTCATTCTTCCTGGTTATTGTCGACTCTAGGCCACGGAACTCGCTCTTGCACAATGTGCATCCATTACCCACGCGTTTAAACGCCCCCAAAAGTTGGCCTTCCTTTCACAATTTCCTCATCCTTGACCCAAACCTCGATCGCCACCCTAGGACCACGAACGATCCCCTCCGCAACGCCACACTCGTGACCCACCCTCCCCCTTATTACGACGAGGCGGTGAACCCTGACCATACAAGCGACGAACATCCACTCATGCACACCGTATTCCTTGTGGATGAAATCTTCAAGATCATTTGCGACAACGCAGCCGCGTCCGCCGGAGGTTTCGCCAATTTGGCAGCATTGGCCCAGACGTGCAAAACTCTGGAAGGGATTCCCCTCGATGTGCTGTGGGGTGAAGGACCAGTAGACCTTTTCAACGTCCTGAAAACCCTTCCTGCGGATTCATGGTCCGCCACCGAGTCCTCTATCGTACGGTTCCAACTCTTTCGTGCACCCCAAACAAACATTTAACCCGAATGGTCTTTTCTAGCGTCTTAACCGACCTGTAACCTCCAATGAGCTCGCCCGCTCCAGGCGGTATGCAGCCAGAGTCACCACCTTGCACGTTAACGGACCAGGGACAACCGTTCAAGCATTTCAGTCCCTAATCGATCCAGACGAATCACTCAACCCGCTCGCGGTATGGCCCAAAGTCAAGACTCTCCATTGGGTGACGCCTTCAGATCACCTACGGTTTATAAAACACTTCTTGACACTCAACATCCGCAATCTGAAGATCGAATTGGAAGGAGCAGAGGATGAGGAGGTTCAGGAGGTCTTGGGTCTCGTGGAATCACGTTGCATGAATCTTGAGGACCTCTATCTCTTCGATCCAGAAACAAGAGAAAACGAAGAAATCCAAGATACCATGCGACAGATCATTTACAACAATTCCCTTACCCTCAGGCAACTCTTCCCTCCCCAAGATCCGTCTGCTTCGCTTGTTACCGACATTCTAAGCCTTCCAATGCTAGAAATGTTGGATATGCACATCCCACAGATCCCTTGGCCCGCACCGGAGGGTATCCTACCCGCTCTCCAGTCCCTAAGCTTAACCCTCGAGGAGGCCCCTGATGTCATTGACCTCCTCGGTACCCTCCGAGAATCCAAGCTCGTGGTCTTCTCCTTGACATGCCTTTATCCGGCGTCAGATGATGAACACGCCGCAATAGCCGACTTCTTCAAGGACAGCGGGGTTTCCTCCAGCGTGGAAGAGTTCTACTGGCAGACTCACTGCGGTGGAGGAGCCCCCACTTGGCAGTTCGTCACAGCCCTCAAGTCTTTTGCCAACATGCAAGTTCTTTTCCTGCACGCTTTCTGTGGCCAGAGATGCTGCTTCAGATTCCGCCACAAGGATATCGTCGAAATATCCAAGTGGATGCCCCAGCTGAAGGAGCTAAACCTTGGAGGTTCACCTTGCGTCGTTGCCGACAGAGTAACCGATATCGGGTACCATACGCTCGCCGTTCTCGCCAGGAACTGTCGGAACCTTTTCCTGCTCACCATCCATTTCAACACCAGATTTTTTGGTTTCGTACCCCATCACTTCACGCAACCCAATTGGAACGTTGCCCTGTGGGACGTGGGCGATATCCCTCCGCCGAACGACCCTGAAGCTATCACCATGTTCGCGTTGGCGGTGTCTAAACTTTTCCCGAGAGTCGCCTTCAAGGGGGAAAAGATCAAATACGCCAGGGAGTGGGATGCTGTTCATGAGGAGCTTCGGATGCTTACGTTGCCGGCCGACCACGGGCTACAGGGTCTGGTGTAGGGAGCTTAATGTGGGAAGTTCTGTGGGTTGGACCCGCAGGAAACCTCCACGATTCCTTCCCAAGGGTGGACGGGCCTTTTCTTTTTTTCCTTTCACGATTTTAGGAAACGTTTCTCACATTCGGACTCTGCGACACTCTCCCATGTTCTACCTCCGGGTTGAGGCCAGGTCTACATCTCTAATAATCCTTATATGTATCCAAGCCACGTCTCCTGTTTTACCACCTTCGCATTTACTGCACGTCACTTCTATGTAGAATAATATGGTACCTCCGATCCTATTCAAGATATCGTGCACCGTTACGTACCAATATTGATGATTTTGGTTCTCTGACCAACAGGAGCACCGTAATTCGTTTCTCCCAAGAGGCGTGGCTTCGAAATTCCTTGCCGGATTCCCCAACAACGGGTCCCCAGGACGTCGCCTGGGAGATTAACCTTCTCCCGAGACCGGTGCCACTGTACATCTCAAAGCGTTCTGCGTTCTGAACCTCAGCGTTTCTCGCGCGGGCGTGTTGCAATTATAAATGACCTATTTACATCAGTTATTCATGGGATGTATCGCCCCCGCAGGCGATGTAGAGATTATTATTACAAGAAATGGCGTAGAAAGAGGATCCGAGCCCCCGACAGCGAAGGAGCCGTGGGGGCTCGCGCGCATGGTGCATGGTCGTGAAGAAGGGGGAGAGCGATGAGAGCAAGAAGGAAAAGGAGCGGGGATTGTGCTGAGGAAAGCCAAGATAGCGGGTCGATGAAGATATTAACATAAGGGGGCTGGGAGGAACGAGGGTAGGTAGAGCCACGGAACCGGACCCAAAAAAAAAGCAAGCGGATAAAATGGGTATGTCACCACAGAACCAACAAGGAGAGAGGGGAACGAGAAGGGAGGCGTAATCTTACAAAGCGATAAAAAGAAATTAAGAAATCTCATCTAGTTCAGATCGCTCAGCGATCCCTGAGGTTGATCCTGAGACTGGGCCCGTACTTCTTTCAGAGCCGCTCTCAGTCCATCTAGCCTCGTCTGCAGATCGTCCAATACCCTCGAGATATCTTCCGCCTCAGTTTTCCATGACCCGGACCCTCCCCCGGCTCCTCCCGGGCGCGAGGATTCCAGAGGCAACGGAGAGGTCGGGATCACCCCTCCGGTCTTCGCGAGCTCCTGCCAAAGAGTCATGACGGCCTCCTTCACCCACCTCTCCCTCTCCTCGCTCTTCAACATCTCCTTCCTCAGCCTCGTGTCGTCCCTTCCGTTGCTCCTCCAGATAGTCCAGATGTTGGTAATGACCAGAAGGAATATGACGAGATGCGACCACGAGAGCGAAGAGTACGAATCGAAGGCGTCTCCGATAAGCTCAAAGGCGGTCTCTGCGGACTTCTTCGCCACGTCAAACGCTCCTTCGAAGGTGTCGTACGCCCATTGCAGACCACGTTGGTTGCGCGCCAGATTCCTCTCTTTTACAGACTCCGAAGGGGTCACTTGCGAAGATATGGGTTCCGGAAGGGCAGCGGCGACGGCTCGGGTCACGACGGCCTCGGCTTCTGTAACACCTTCTGGGACAAACTCGGAGAGGTGACTTTGAATATAACCACGAATAGCCTTGTCGAGGTCGACGTGGTAGGTCTTTTGGCCGTCAATACAACTTTTCTCAATGATCCCTATTGAAGAAGTTTTAGCCGCCCGGCCACAGCATTGTGTAAACTGCGAACCTACCCTTGATAAAACTCCGTCCAGACCATTCGACCTGTGTCGTAACGATCACCCTAGTGGATACATTACTCGCCCACATGATACACGTCCTCGTCTTGACCGAAAACACGTTCCCGCTCGGAACATCCGGCGTTCGTGTCGTGGTCAGGGTCGAAACGTAATCATCGAAGTCGCAATGTACGATCTCGTCGGTGAGCTCGCACTTCGTCTGTCGCGGTCCTATAGGGGCGTTGAGGGGTTTGATGTAGGACATATTTCGGGTGAGTAGGTTGGGGTCCCCACGGCTGTTGGTTGACGGCGTCCAATCCGAAATCTGTAGATCTGAGATATTAAAAGACTAGCATCAGTACCGAGGTAAAGTGCGCCCATTCCACCATTGAACACATTGAAATGTATTACGGAATAGGGGTGGGGAAGTTGAGGGCACCCACCTAAAAGCTTCTGCTCTTCTCTCATGAAATCCTTCATGAAGCCGCTCGCAAAAATTAGATTGTGAATCTTCTCGGGTGTGCCGGGGAACACGGTTTCCATCGCAGCTTCACTGTAGTGAGTCCCATCCTTCCCACACTGGCACTTGGTCACTTTTGGCGCCTTTCCCGGACTTCCCATCCCAACAACGGGCCCGCTTCCGTTCACACCGTTTGCCCTTGTGCCTTCCATACCGGCCCTACCAGACTCGACAGAATCAAAAGAAGTCCGCAGGCTACCGCCTCCGTTAGCAGAGACGTCGGCACCAGACATCCGCCAACTGTTGTGGATGACCTCGTAAGTGTTGTCTCTTGACAAGAAGGAAGCGAATGTGTATTTTCCGGTCTTTGTCGTGATCAAAATGGCGTTGGGGATCACGAATGCCGTCATCTTCTTTTCCAAAGTTAGAATCTCGGGCATAGGAATAGCCAACTAGGGTTCGTGAGCGAGTAATAATCACGACCAAGGAAAGGGTCACGATCAGGGTGATGTCATAGCAGAGATAGGAGACAGAACGCACATCCGTAACCCAACCAAATATATTGGCGTGGAAGCACACGTGGTTCTCAGAAATGTAAAGCCGCCCCTGGATGAGGATATCCCGTTGCAGTGCGCAGCCATAATCTGCGAAACACATCGTACGACGTTAATAACACCGTCATATATTGATAAAACGTTGAGGCAGCACACCTTCGATCAGGTAGTCGCCCTCAGGGATGTCGGGGAACAGCTCGTGGAAGTCTGCGTTGCGTTTGCTGCTGGCCACAGCGAAGCCGGTAACAGGCATGAGGTCCGCCGTGACCTCGTCGACATCGTCGGAAGACTCGTCGTCGGTCCCTTCGCCGCCAGAGGAGTAGTCACTAGCTTGGACGAAGGATGGAGCCCTGGAACGTTTACCGGAAGCATTTCCGGGAAGTTCGAGAGAGGACGCTAGGTTGTCTGGTCGGGGTGGGGACGTGACGGACCGGGTCCGACCGTGTCCTTTTTCGACAACGGCTTCTTTGAGCTGTTCAGCTATTTCGCTTTGAGGAGACATGGCTACGGCAAGTCCGGAGATCGCGAGGGCTGAGGCTAAACCGGTTGGTTTCCTCTTAGGGGACTTGGGGCGGGATTTCTTGATGGACTCGAAGGTAGCTCCGCCGAAGAACGTCTTTGATCGGGAGCTGCTGACGGAACGGATAGAGGCGGCGTCAGAGTCCTTCTGCTTTGGAGAGAGGAAGGTGTTGGCGTTGGTGTTGATGTTGGCGGTGGTGAAACTCTTGGTGATCGCAGGGACGGGTGGTACCGCGGAGGTGGGGGATTCGACGAGGGGTTCGCTGGGGGAAGAGGTGATAGGTTTCTCCTTTGACGTTCCCACTGTTAATGAAGACTTGCTGCCACGCTTTGGAAGGGTGTTGGAGGGCTGTGGAGAGGCGACTGTTGAAAAACGGTTGTGGGCCGCGTTCTTGCTGCCAGAGTCGTCGAGGCCGCCAAACTGCTTGTCAGCTCTGAGGCTGCCAGTGGACCGGGCGTTCCGTAGGAAGGTGTCGCTATTCTGAGCCATAGGGGTCCGTTCGCCGTCTTGGTCGGGTGAGGGTGGCTGTGCGGAACGAGGGGGTGTGACGAGGGAGGACGTCCTCTTCCTTAAATCCCGGGAGCTGGCCTCCTTCTTGAGTTCAGGTCGAAGGGAGATAGAAGGGGAAGGGGGTATGACGGTGACGTTGAGGCTTGAGCCGCCATCGGAAGGTAGGTCGTCGGGTCTTCCGTCTGTCAGATCGGGGGCGGGGGTCACGCGAATCTGTGTGGGGGCGAATTTCTTCTGGCCGGATGAGTTTCGGGAGTGGCTTTGTCGAGGGGAGCTGGTGTCGCTCGAAGATGCGTTTGAGCTATTTCCGGGTCTTGTCAGTTTCGCGAAAAAACTCGGCGCCATCTCTTTTCTCTCTTTCTTCCGCTTTGTTCTATAGTTCCCTGCCTGTCCGAAATGAAACGGTGCCGGCTAACGCGTGAGATGATTTCAGGCTGGTCGGATTTACTGGTGCGAAGATCTTGTCGTGATGTGGATGTCTTGACTGTGCGCGGTCGTTGGATGGATTCAGGGAATGTGAGGGAGAAACGGGGATATCAGGTGGACATCTAGCGCTCTTCGTCGTCCTTTTCGTTCGTATTCGTCGTCGCCGGGGACCGGGTATGGTGGTGATCAGCACACAGTGCTTCAGTTTTGCGCCCGCTGACCCTGGAGGCGTGGGCGTCATTTGCCTCGGAAGCAAAGCGCATCCGTCTTGGCGAACATCCCGCGCCCTTCCTCTCCCCGATTTTTTTTACCCCCTCCCCCTCTTTTTTATCCCCAGTCATCGACACTGCGAGGGCCTCTCTGACTCGTACCTCCATCAGAGATCCGCCACGGTATCAATACCGGTCACCACGCTTTCCCATACCCACCACAACTCCTTCATTATCATTACCCACAATGTCCGCCATGGAACGCACAAAATCCGAGTCCGAAGTCTCCATGAAGGACGTGGACGACGAGGTCGACGACTATGAAGAGGTAAAATCAATCTAGTCGCGATGAAATAACGCGACTAATCGCGCGCCTTTTCCCCTCAGGAGGATGAGCCGGAAGCTGAACATACGGAGGACGAGATGGAGGTTGACGAGGGTGATGAGCCTGAAGAAGAGGTTAGTCTACGCCTTGTCTGCGGTCATGCAATCTGAAACGAACGAACGTGCATGACAGGGAGACAATCTCACCCACCTTCTCCTCGCTGAACCGGTGAGTGACAGCTTCGTTTAAACCCCCACCACAACCAGGGTCTAACCACACAAATCAGGATGATGATGATGACGACGACGAGGAATTCCAAGGGTAGGCGGCCCTGGAAACCCGAACAATGTAATTTCTTGGTACGTCCCAACGAGGCTACAGCTTGGCACCCCTAACCATAACCTCCAGGTTTACTCGATAGCGATAAATAATCGCTTGTGTGTCCTTTTGCACGGCACGCGCCTCCACAATACATATGTACACAATACCATATTCTCACTCCGGATCTGGAGCATAGGCTGCTTTCACGCTGAGGTCAACCCAGCCGACACTGTGCACTCCACCCTCATCATATCCTGACTGATGTCTGGCCAATCTATGCGAGGTGATCGCTCCAGCCTTTCGGGTACATCGGTTATCATTGGCATCGGCTCGTTGACTTCAGGTCCGAACTCTACGGCCGACCCCTAAATGGCATCTCATGGGGTACGAACGGCCTCCTCCGTTGTTCACCCGACCCCCCACCACCACCACCACCACCACCACCACCACCACCACCACCAAATAGGCGCGAGCACCCTCGTCCCAACGAAAACTCCCTCACGATTGGACCCCTCGGGCGCATAGTTACCCTACCCTCACTCCGTTGGCTTGAGTGATCTCGTTGCACATTTTTTACTTCGTTGCTGGTATCCCACACAACGGACTTTATTCAAATGACCAGTTCCCAGATGAGCCAGTCTTACTACTGCATGCAGTAGTTCGGTAGTGATCCTACGAACGTCCCGGCAAGCAGCAGGCACCTAGCACCCCATCCCTCCATGGAGACTTTCACCCAATAGATTCGAACAATCCAGTCGACACTCCTCGTCGCCCCCTCCAGCTGGACAACAGGCCGATGGCTGGGTAGGAGCCTGGCGAGAACGCACCATTTATTTGGCGACCAGATTCTCCCAGTCCTATAATAACCTACAAACAAGTTGGGTGCGTATGACCTTACGTTTGGCTCGCCGTCCGATCTAGATAAGCAGTTCTAGCGTCATTCGCCTCGTCACACCGCGGTGAAGTATTGAATGGGTTGATCGCTTTTCAGAAATTGGTCTTGGCGTCGAAACGGTATTTTGTATTGCGTGAGGGGTTCGACGTTCGAGGCTGAGCGATGATCATGATCAACGGGCCGGTCGACACCGTTCATCCTTTCCCTCCACATCATGCCAACGTATCCGGGAGTCGACCTCAGCATCGAACAACTGGTTTTTGCTCTCACCAATGCGGTGGCCACGGAGGATGGATCCCTTGGAAGGTAATTCGTTCCACCTCGTGCGCTTGGACTGTGCTGATTGTGGGTTCAGGGCCTTGATTGACCTCCTCGCGAAGAAGGTATGACAGACAGACAGACACTCTGGCTCCATGCGAGATCTGAATCCATCGAAAAGGTCCTCGTTCTCGAACATCAGGTCGCGCGAATTCTGGCCATGGTCCGCTCAGCAATAAACCGCACGGTGATGGTGAATCGCCTTCCGCCAGAAGTGTTGGTGAAAGTGCTCAGCTTTCACTGCAACGACCGAGACCTTATCTCTGCGACCCACATCTGCGAGCGATGGCGTTCTACCCTCTTATCGGTTCCACTGCTTTGGACCGAAGTTGCATTCGGGGACCCCGACCGAACGTCCACCTACTTCAAACGATCCAAGGGTGCGCCTCTCCACGTCTCCATCGGGGGATCAGCGCTCGACTCCTGCGCCAGCGACATGTCCTGATTGGCAGAACGGACACCTTATGCATCGACGGAAGCCAGTGGCAGATAGAGTCGCTTGCTGGGCAGTTATATCTCCCAGCCCCACCCCTTCGATCCTTGGTGTTCAACGCTCCATCTGAACCCCACTTTTGGAGGGCCGTGGGTCACCTCATCCGTATCCCCATTGGGTTCCTTGGCCAACAAGCGCCTTCCCTACGGAACCTCACACTCCTCTCAGTCTCGCCATCCCCAATTACGAGCATCCCTCTCCAGCGCTTAACCAACCTCCAATGGACCGACTCGTCCATCGCGATCGGAGAACTCCTCGTCGTTCTAGCATCAGCCCCGCTGCTGGAGGTTGTCACCCTGGTTTTCAGTGATAGCTCTATGCCTCCGGGAGCTAAATCGTCAAAGGTCGTAACTCTTAGAAAGTTACGCAAGCTCGTCTGGGCTATCAAGGGACGATTCAACTTGATGCATTCCCTCACCGCTCCAGTACTCGAGGATTTGAATATTCGTTTGAATTACGACCCCTTGCGGGATGACCCCTCCGTCATCTTGCCCCCTCACCGAGGACGCTTTCCATTGCTCGTCGAGCCGACGGCGCTGAAATACGTTTGTCACGGCTCCACTCGGACGTGGGATTTCACCTACCCGCGTGGGCGACTCACAATTTCCGAATCCCAGGACCTCTACACCAGAGACCCTCCAGCTGACCGCTGGCTCTCGCCCACCACGCCGATTTCCTTTGGGAGTGTGCGGGAGCTTATCGTGGAGGGGATCGGTGGTTACCCACTACCCGCCAATATTCCGATGGAGCAGTTCGAGAGTTTAGAAACTCTTAAACTTGTGGGTGAAGTGGGCAGGTTACTCGACATCTTGAAACCGAACGACAACGTGACAAGCGGAGTCCTCCTGGTACCTTTCCTCTCACACTTGGAACTCCACCCGGCAATCGATGAACTTGGTTTCCCATTCGAGAGGTTGACGGAGATTCTGAGGAAGCGGAAAGGGACGGGTCATGGGGTGAAGACTGTCCGCATTGTGGGAGTATACGCGGAGCCCTCAAGCGAAGTGTCTTCAGAACTGACCAAGCTCGTGGATTCGCTTATGCTCGACTCGGACTCCGTTGAAGGGTAACACGACGGTTGTACCTTGAAATTTTCACGCACGATGGAGGACGCACAAATCTGTATCACGTAGCCCTTTGCGCCACTTTTTCGTGTAAATGCAGCGGACCGCCATCTTTATACCTTCGTCGATCTGAGCCGTAGTTGACCATTTACCACGGCGGCGGGCCGCCCGCCCGCAAGCGGGGAGTACACTTCTACACTAATAATCTCTTGGTGGTACCAACACGGTCTGAGGAACCTAGCCGTGCTCTCTGTCCGCAACTCCACCACCTTCACCTCCGTCACCGGAACCCCCCCGGTTCCTGCCTCCCCCCATCGCTCTTACTTTTGGCGAGGAGTGGTCCTCCCAGAGTCGGTTCCGCCATCGCCGTATCAAAGACATCAACCTTTCGTAAGGGGGTCGCCCAGAAGCCCTCCCGTGCCCTTCTCGAACAACTTCAAAAACAGCTCCCTCATCTTCGACAACTCTTCTTGTATGGATCTCAGTTCACCCTTAACCGACCCAAGCTCTTCCTCAACGCCCTTCAGCCTCTCCTCCGTCGAAATCTTGGAATCCTCGACCTTCTGGATCACCCTGACAAGTGTGTGCTTTCTGGTGTGGGTGTCGTCAAACGCGAGACGCTTATGCTCGCAATCGGCACAGATGAACTTCTCGTCTACACAAAAAGCTCATTTGAACAAGGCGATATGAAGGAATTCTTGGGAACTCACCCGTGCAGTCTCCACAGTACCAGCAGGGTAACGATACCACGTTCCGACAACAAACGCATCCAGGCAATGGCTGCTTCTCCGCCTCAAGGTCCGAGATCGTGGTCCGCGCAGCCCCCAGGGCTTCCTTGGCACTTCGCTCGGTCCTCGCCATGTCTCTGCCGAAAAGGACACGGTATATCTTCAACATGTCGTGGTTTGGCGTATGAGAAACCTTCAAGCCCGGCCGACGCTGGGGGGTAATCACGGAATCGAGACACTCGGGTTCCGAGCAGAAGTCTACCGTGTTGTTGTCGTGACAATCCATGCATAGGACTCGTGTTCCCACGATGACGACACCGCAGGAGTCGCAGTCAATGGGGCTGTATTTATGGGGGTAAGCGCTGAGTAGAAATCCCCGAAAGCGACCTCGACGTACTGGATTGTAACCTCGCACACCTTCGTGTTGATCCGCGAGGCGTAGAATCGCGCATCGGCTTCATATAGGGAAGAGAGGAGGTCATTGAATTCGCCCTGCTCGTCGCCGTTGAGACTCTTCCCGTAGTAGTCATCTCTAAGTGCAAGTTCCATATAACGCTTCCCATCCTTAATTCTCTTGAAAATGTACGAGGGTGACCACGACTGTCGTCGGATACGATCAAGAGTCACAGTCATCACAAATTTCCATCGTGCACGCGCGTCGATTGTAGATGGTGCAGGGTAAAAGCGGACGAAGTCTGGGTCGCGTTTGAACACAAACTCCCCTTGAGACCAGTCTGGCAATGTCACGGCTCCCCTCAATGAGTTCTCTCCCGGGTCGAAGCAACCCATCATAGTGACGCACTGCCACCCGTTCGAGTAGTTGACCTTCAGGTCCACTGACAGCCTTCCATCCTCGAGAGGTCCTGTGGTTCCGGTAAGGGTGTACGGCTTCTGGTACCCTGACCGATAATGTGTCCCGGACGCGACAATTGAATTCTCCTCGCTGCCGCGACCGAGTGTCCAGCTCTTCATTGGTCCGACAGGTTTGCCATCCTCATAAACGAAACCATAATATGTCCCGAGTCTATCCATTTCCGTCAGTTTGACCGATGGCAGCGGAACCCTAACTCACACAGCGTCGAGTCCATCGCTTGATGGAATCTCGGAAGTAGGGAAATCATATGCTGCAAAGTCGGTCTCGTGCCTATTGCCAATGGGGTGGTTCAAGACGCTTAAGGGGATCGAATTTTGGTCCGGAATGATATCGCTCTGTGCTGGGATAGGATCTGGCAACGCCCGAGCCTTGTCTCCCTTGAGGTAAAAGCCGTCACTGGACATGTCGTACTATATGGGGGCGGTCAGATCTACCGAGGGAGATCGGGGAACCCACGGCACATACCAGGCCCTTCGCGTGAACAGCGAACTGCTCCTTGGGTGACAAACTCTGCTGCTCGAATACCGCTGTGGACGTCAGGCAAGCCGAGGTGACGGGCAATATAACCACTTTCTCACCTCTCAAGTCCCGTATCCTACGCCAAACGGCAACGGAAATCCATTGGATTGCGCCGATGGCGTCGCGGAAATCGTCCTCCGAAAGCACGTGCTTGCGAGCGAGGCTAATCATTCGCAGATCCCTCTGGAGGAGAAGGTATAACATCGGAAACAGAGTCTGTTATGGATTTAGTTCGGCACCAGTTCGGAGTGAGAGACCATACCGCCTCGATCCTTCCATGCGAAATCAAGGGAACGGAATCATAACTGTCAATGCTGTACTTGATGTCCTCAAGATTCTTCCGTAGCCTTTCCTCCTCCGCATCGACGTGGGATTGAAACTTTGCCCTGAACTCGTCTGTGCCCTCTTCCCATTTGATCGACCTTGTGAAGATTGTCACTTCCATCCAGGTATTCCAGATATACTCGGTCACCCCCCTCCGATTCTCCGGGAGGACTTCGTCTGATAACTGGATCATAGCATCGAAGGTCTCTTCAATCTTAATACAGTAGCCCGTGCAGGTCATTTGCCAACCTAAACATCGTCAGCCCGAAGCCATTACAACTAGTCGAACGGTGGTAATCACCGATAGCCCAATATGCTAGCCAGTGCGGAAGACTGCGATCTATGTGAGTGAGTCACATCGGACGATGTTTTCTGGAACCCACCTCCAGTCCAGTGGCCGGGAGCCAGTGAAATAGTTAGCCTCCTTGATCGTGACGAAGCCACTCACATCTTCGTCAAAAGCCTCCATGATATTCCGGACATAGTTGAGGTTGATGTACTGCAGCGCCCACTCATCTGAACTGGCGGCACCGTGACCACCCTCAGAGACCATCTCTACATAATGGTCTTTCAGCGCGAGGACAAAATGCCTGGCCTTGACACTCCCACGCCACCCCTATATCCATTGAGTACGAACGCAACCGAATCAGTCGAAGTCACTGACCATGTCCTTCCAGATTCGACGGAGGTCCTGATAGGAAGGTCAGGCAACACCCCACGATCTAAAGAGGATACGAACAGGGTCTACAATGCGTTCGTGTGGACCCTCAGTCACAGCTGAGATAATCCTGTCCCCTTGTTGCCTAACGGCGCGCTCGACGTCCTCTTGGATCTGCCTCATTTGGACACGGAACTTTCCATAGAAGGACTCCTTGTTCTTCTCGATCTCATCGGTGGGGTCGCTTTGGATCTCGCGTTGAATTTCCACGAGGTCGAACATTTTAGCGGTCCTGTGTCTCTCACTCCCGACCGGGGCAGAGATCGAGGCTTCTTTAGCCACAAGTTCCTTCATGGCCTGTTCATTACGAATCGCCGCATCTCCACCCTTCTGTTTGACGAGCACAGCTAGCTGTCTCTGCTCGGGAGTGACGAACTTCTCCCGGAACATCTCCATCATCACTTCCATCCTAATTCAAAAGTTATCAGTGGTTAGGCGAACGACCTGCATTAAAGGAACACACCTCTGGCTGAGCTCCGCCGTTCTTCGATCGATGGTATTGAGCATGACATTTGCTTCGTCGACCGCAGCGGTAGTGTGTATCGTTAACGCGAGTACAAACTCTCTCCGCCTATTCGCGAAAACTTCAACGAATTCCACTAGTCGGGATTCCCATACAGGCCCGGAGAAGATCTTTGTAAGTAGTTTCTTCCTGATTGGTGATCAGGAACGAGACGGTGATACACAACGAGTACTAACTTTTGGTAGGTGTCGCAAACATTTGCGCATCGCGTGATATCCTTTGCGACGCCCGTGCACAGTTCCTGCATCCGCCCTTCGATTGTCTGCCCATTGGGTGCTACCTTCTTTGGATCCGATACATCTTTCAGTCTGTAGACATTTCAAAATGGAGAACGGTGCACCGTCGATGGTAGGACATACTGGATGAGGACCCCCATCGTGTCTTTCATCCTAGAGGTCAATTAATGAGGCAAGTACTATTGAGGCAAATTCTTCGCGATGTACTCAGCATAAAGGGCAATAATCCTTTGATCGTTGCTCCGACGTGTCACCTCGAGCGTATAGACGGCCTTGAATGCGGTGACGGCAACTAACAGACCACCAATGAGAGTTCAAAAGTTCGAAACTGACTCGCTCATACCAGCTATAAACGGGTGGACTTTTGCAACTTCGTCTAGTGCTTTCATGAGGACGGGAACGGTTTCCATGAAGGTATTGACACCCTTCTCAATGTTCTCGGCGATCCGGGGTGCGTTCATGAGTGCCTTAGCTGGGGCAGCAATCGTGTCGACCACTGCTTGTTGGTCGTCTGAGAGCGTCACCGCGTCCTGGACCTTTGCTTTACCAACATCAGCACACAAGTACCACGCGGAACCGACGTGATCCGCGTACCGATACCATTGAGGAACCTTTCTACGCCATGCGCTCGTCGCAATTCCGCATTCGCTGCATTCCAAGCTTCGTTTATGGCATCGGAGTGCTGGGGAGCGTTGGGATCCGCAATCGTAGATGTCTCTGGAAGGATCTCTTCCGGGCAGACAGTAGGGGTGGAGTCGGGGTTCGCGTCGGGGAAGTCTTCGGACGAGCTCTTTGAGGAAAAATCCCTGAGGAATTTTGGAGTTGGCATCGTGAGGACGGGATGAAAACGCGGCGAGGTCGCCAGCCTGGTGGCCGACCAGGAGTGCGCGCTTGAGCACCCACGGGACGGAACGTCCACTAAACGCTCAAGCGCTCATCGGGAACGAGAGGCGCCGGACCCAGATCCACCCAGGGATGCGCGTGGCGATAACTCGGTGGCAATTCGGGCAACACTCGGGCGTCTCTATTCCATCGGTGTTAGTTGGCGTTGTGAGAAGGTCAAGGAAGGAACTCCAAATGCGAGTGTTGGAAGAATACAATGTGAGAACTAGGCGTCGATTGGTACTATTCAATATTCAGCGTTCAACCACAGGGTCTCCACTTTACAGTGTCCCGCCCGTCCCTCCAATGCATTCCTCCTTTCTGTCGCCTCTTCCCATCCAATAGGATTCCGAAAACGATGCAATGTGCATGCGCGTGGGAAGCGGTGACCGTTGACGTCTTGAGGGGCACCTGCCCTTTTCCTTGGGGATTCGGTGGGGTGAAATGGAATGGGTGTGTTCAACTTTCCCCGGTACCGGCAATCCGAACGGACGGGGACAAACGCCCGACTGGACACCCGGACCATTTATCTGATAGTCCACCAGTACACTAGAAGATGGACGTGGTGATACTGCCCCACAACGTTTGGGAGCGTGGCTGGCTTGATATACGATATACGACGAGCTGGGTGAGGAGACAGCGGAAGAGGTGCACTCTCTATACACTTACCCTTGAACGAGGTGGCCGACAGGCTGGTACCCGCCGTTACATACGGGCAAGGAGCTTGGCAGAATTTCGAGGGTTTATCTCCGGCGCAGGTCGTTTCTAGCAATAATGGACTCCCTCTGTGGGATGTTCCTCGTCTTCCTGTACCCTCTGACCGCCAGTGACATTGTTCGGTTCTCGGACGAATCCCCTTAAGGTTTTGGCATAACCAACGTTGACCAAGAACCAAGAAGCGTGGTTCCTCAGAGAGGACCGGTGAAAAGGTTTTCGATTGTGCTGGTTCAGTGAATTTGTAACTTTTTCTACATAAGCTCGGTGTTGGTGGGGGCATGTATACGTACTTAGCGGTGCCAGTGACGAACTCGGGAGCGACAAAAACTATCCGCTTGCTGGTCAAACGGCCATCCACTGCGACAGATGTGGAATACACGTCTACCTCGATGATGCTTTCATGGTACCTACACGACTCGGTCACGTTCTTCTTCCACATCCCCTTTGGCGATAAGAGGCCCTCTCAAACTCGGTTCCGCCGTCACCGGTCAAGGACGTCACCCTTCGTAAGAGGATCACTCGGAAACCCTTCTGCCCCCTTCTCAAACAGTTTCGAAAACAACTGCCTCATCTTCGACAACTCTTCCTGGAGGGATCCTAGCTGTACCTCGACCGATCCTAGCCGCTCCTCGACTGATCCAAGCTGTCCCTCGACGGCCTTTAGCCTTTCCTCCGTGGAAGTCTTGGGATCCTCAACCTTCCGGACGACCCTCACGAGCGTGTGCTTCCTGGTGTGGGTATCGTTAAATGCGAGACACTTATGCTCGCAATCGGCACAGATGAACTTCTTATCTACATGAAAAACTCATTCGAGCGAGGCAGAATGAAGGGGTTCTGCAGAAACTCACCCGTGCAGTCAACGCAGTACCAACAGGGCAATGACACCATGTTCCGACAGCAATCGCATCCTGGCATCGCCTTATTTGCTTCGAGGTCCGAAATCATGTTCCACGCAACTTCGAGGGCCGCCTTAGCATTTCGCTCCGTCCTCGCCGCGTCTCGGCTGAAAAGTACATGGTGGACCTTCAAAATGCTGTGTTTTGGTGTATGCGGAGCCTCCAAGCCCGACAGGTGCTTGGAGGTAATTACAGAATCAAGGCACTCAGGTTCTGAGCAGAGGTCCAACGTATTGTTGAAGTGGCAATCCATGCAAAGCACTCGAACTCCCGCGAGGATAGCATTACAGGAATCGCAGCTGAGAGGGCTGCGTTTGTGAGGGTGAGCGTTGACCAGAAACCCCACAAGTGATCAAGTTGACACACTGGATTGTAACCTCGCCCAGTTTGACGTTGATCCGCGATGCATAGAACCGTGCATCGGCTCCATACAGGGAAGCGAGGAGTGTATTGAATTCTTCTCGCTCCTCATCGTTGAGTCCCTTCCCGTAGTACTCATCTCTGAGCGCCAGCTTCATATAGCGTTTCCCATCCTTGATTCGCTTGAGAATGTACGAGGGTGACCACGATTGCCGTCGGATACGATACAGGATTACCGTTGTCGCGAATTTCCACCGTGAACGCGCGTCGATTGCGGATGGTGCAGGGTAGAGGCGGACAAAGTCTGGGTCGCGTTTGAACACAAACTCCCCCGGACTGCCGTCTGCCCACTCCACGGTCCCCCTAAGCGAGTTTTCCTCGAGGTCGAAGTGACCCGTCATAGTGACCTCCTGCCACCCGGCCGAATAGCTAATCCTCAGGTCCACTGACATTTTTCCATCCTCAAGAGGACCTGTAGTTCCGGTAAGGGTGTATATCTTGTGGTACTCCGATTGGTAATGTGTCCCCGACGCAACGATCGAGCTCTCTCCGCTGCCACGATTGAGTGTCCAGTCCCTCATTGGTCCGCGAGGTTTGCCACCCTCATAAACGAAACCATGATATGTCCCAAGTCTATCCATCTCGGTTAGTTTGGCCTACGACAGCAGAAACTCGAACTCACACAGCGTCAGGTCCATCGCCAGATGGGGGGACCACAGAGGTAGGGGCATCATATGCCGCGAAGTCAGTCTCGTGCCTATTGCCAATGGGGTGGTTCAAGACGCTTAAGGGAACCGAATCTTGGTTTGGGATGATTTCGCTATCTGCTGGGATGGGATCCGGCAATGTCCGAATTTTGTCTCCGTTGAGGCTATAACCCTCGCTGCACATGTTGTACTGTATGGCGGCAGTCAGATCAACCAAGCGAGATCCAGGAACCTGTGATACCTACCAAACCTTTAGCATGGACAGCGAATTGCTCCTTAGGTGACAAACCCTGCTGATCGAATATCACTGTGGATGTCAGGTAAACCGAGACGACTGGTGATGTAACCAATCCCTCACCTTTCAGGCCCCACATCCTATACCAAGGGGCAAGGGTGCACCTATAGCCAACACAAGACCCTTCTCTTAGCACTAACGCCAAAGGAAGGAAGTACGGATGGGACCCACCAGTAACGCCGGCATGGAAAACGGGCTGAACATCAGAATCAGCCGATAGACTGGATCCAAGTAGAACGATCTAAAAGGTCGACCCGGCAGGGTCAATGAATACGCAATGCCAGGGTAACCCAACACCAACTCACGAGATCGAAGCTACTTTCCTGATCCAAAAAAACGCGACCTGGATGAAAAATAAAAAGAACAACGCGATCCGCAGATCATCCGCCCTGGGCCGATATCCGACTACCGTCGTCGTTACTCCATTCGCTCCTTCTTCCAATTTTTCTCCCGTCGGTTTATTTGGGAGGGATAAAGCCGTATGGCAACCTCAAACCCAACCCACATAACCAACAGCGCCGAATACGAAACGAAAAACAGCCCTTCGACACTGATCGAAAGTATCACGAAACAGGCTGAGAACGCGAGGAAGTACGAGAGCATCCTCGAATGCGGCGTCCGGTGTTTGGCCGGATACACAAACGGGAACAGTGAGGGGGATACTATCGAGAGGGAAGGTTCACGACATGGAGGGTAGGTTCACAACATGGAGGGTAGGTTACACAGTCAACGGTTAGTGAGGGAGGGAAGGGGGTGAGAATCTTACCTAGAGTAACCCACCCAAGGATTCGGTTCGCGAGGAGTAACCCCCGTTTCGACCGTAAATCATACACGGAACTCGCAGTAATGAGCATCGTAAGCACCAGCAACAGAATCTAAGTCGAGGTGAGCAACCTCAGCCGGAGTCCTACCGTCCGATATCACCTGCACAGTAAACGAGCCACCGACGCTGTTCAACGTAGCAAACATTGAAGCGAGGCTCGTTCCCGCTCTCCTGCCAAATGGTCGCAGTGATGCAACTGTTGCCGACCTCCGTGACATCTGTGGACGGAGGGTTGGGACAAATTCCGAACGGGTGATCTTTTTTGGTAAGATTTCTCCAGTGTCACGAAACACTCGTTTGTACCTCCTCTGACAAACCGGATGGTAGCGACCGTTAGTGAGATATCCCCCAAGACCATAGGAAAGTGGGTTGATTTTCCGACTAGTGTGTTTCTCATCGATGACGCGTCCAAAGAAAACAACACTTTGAGCTCAGACGACGACCAATCAGGGTCTGACGTAGAGATCTTGAGTACGCCACGGTGACTGGGGATACGCTCGGTCTCGGCAAAGCGGGGTGCCGACAAAATGGAGGAAGATCCATTGTTGTCCTCTCCCTCTCTGCCGCCTACCAAGAAGGCGCGCAGAGAAGCTGCTGCCAGCCGTGCGTTCCTGATATCAAATCATACACGTTATCCGTGCTAACTTGTTCACAGAGACGGGTGCAGTGGTCTATGACGGTCCAAGTGTATGACGGTCCAAGTGGACCAAAAAGAATTCCCATCACGCGCGGGGGATTGAATCACACCAGTTCGCACGCACGGGGACTCGAGCTGTCCTCAGGGGAGTTTGCTGGCTTCCCCCAACTAAACTGGAGGGAGGAGGACTCTACCGTCCGTTTTTACTACATTTTGGGGCGGTTTCGAAGGGATATTCCCGGCCTTCTGTTGGACGGAAGGTCTGATCGATTCCAGACGACCGATGACGAGGCTACCAATGGCAGCGGAGGCCAGAACCGGTCGTCTTTAGTGCCCAACTTCCCTGGCGAGTACCCCGCTTGGCGCAATGTACGACACGTTAGCAAATTACCGTATCGTTTAGTGGGCATGCGTTTCTACATGAGTATTTGAGGACTTTTTGAAGGTGCAAAGATCCCAACCGCTCTATCGGGTTAGATTCGGTCCAACGCTTAACTGCTGGCATTCCCCTCTCATGTTTATGGCATCTAATGTTACAAATAGTTGCCCTCCAAGAATTGTGACCTTGGTAAAGAGGAGGAACCCACTGCCGCGAGCATTCCACAGCGCTTACCGGCAGCCAGACCAGTGTGCCCGCCTCCAGGCAATCCCGTGTCATTCCGCCCAACGAAAAACCGGGAATATCCCTTCGAAACCGCCCCCAAATGTAGTATGTAAGAACGGACGGTGGAGTCCTCCTCCCTCCAGTTTAGTTGAGGGAAGCCAGCAAACTCCCCCGAGGACAGCTCGAGTCCCCGTGCGTGCGAACTGGTGTGATTCCCCGCGCCACTTGGACCGCCATACATAGAGTCTCCTGCCTACTTCCCGCGACCCCTCAAATTACCAAACCCCCTCATCCGCCGCCATAAGCTCGACGCAGGCTCGGAGCGCCAAAGCTTATTTTTAGGTAATCAGCAAATCGGCAGACGCCGTTCCTTTCACGCCAACTCCAACCCACTCCGCGATGACAATGCTATATCCAGGGGACGACCTGAGCGTCGAGCAATTGGTGTCTGCGCTCACAAAGGCGGTGGTGACGGATAACGGACTCCTCAGAAGGTAGGCATGATCATCCGTTCAGGCGTATCGGAAGTGACTGATTAGAAACACAGTGGCCTGATCAATCTATCGGAGAGGCGGGTACGAATCGCAAACGTCTCGGTTTCGGATAACATCTAAATCCAAAGAGCAGATCTTCGACCTTGGACAGGAAGTCGTGCGGATCCTGATGGCGGTCCACTCAGCCATGAACCTGGCCAGACCAGTCAACCGCCTCCCACCCGAGATCCTCGCAAAAGTGT
>Ga0307511_10001372_pt1 | contig 25788 bp, 22 predicted proteins | sample 13_EM_MG_FD_200266 | JGI IMG/M metagenome (GOLD analysis project Ga0307511, IMG submission 200266) | Populus trichocarpa ectomycorrhiza microbial communities from riparian zone in the Pacific Northwest, United States - 13_EM | ecosystem: Host-associated > Plants > Roots > Unclassified | place...
CATCTGCAATGGCTAGTCCTGACACCTTAAATACCTGCAAAGAACATAATTGGCATGAACAAAAGGTAAATAATGAAGTTCTTAAAATAATACAAAAGGCACCAGTTTTAAGGGCAATCGAAATATATTATGAGCAACTACAACATACCTCACATGTCCGTGCCAATCCAGCAAGATTGGGTATCCGATCAAGCAATGATGCAACTAGGATAAATTGTTGTCGACTTGCTCTTATTTTTTCCATGGTCAATCTTCTGGATTGAAGTGACTGATCAAGAAGCTCATCTTCCTTTTCCATCTCTGCATTCCACACAGTCAACATGAAGATTAAGCAGCCACAATAATCACATGATGAGAGAAGCGTTAAGACTTATATTGAAGTCTAACAAGCAAAAATCTAACACATCTGCATCTACTAAAGATATGAGGAACTAGATCAAGCATAGGAAATCTTCCAAAATAAATAAATAAAACCGACAAAGAAGAAACAGGAAAAAAAATCATGCTTAACTAAACTTCTGGGAAAAATGATAGGCCGTGTGTGCAGAACCTAGAGCTCATTTAACATGTTGAATCCTAAAATTTCATTGTATAAAAAACAATGCCTGTGCTCTACTGGGTTAGAGAAAGCAATTTGGGGGCTGTGTTATTTCAAGAAAGGCAAACACTGAATCCATTTCTACGACAAAAGGTTTGCTATTGGTTCTAACATTTATCAGAATACAAAATGACAATATTGTTTAAGCGGTTCTCTAAAGCGCAAAACAAAAGAAAAAGACAGAAAGAACCGACTGATAAAGGTGAAAAATGCATGATACCAGAAAAAGGGCCAAATGGAATCTAATAATATTTCCAGTGGAAGTAGCATTGATGGAGATAGATTATAGTAGTTTGGACTTTGATGAGAAAGAGATGTCAATTTGAGATTACGCTACCCAAGTGCAGGGCATTGTTGAACCAAGAAATAGAGGCTGAGGAAGGAAAATGAGGCAGAAGGAAAAAGAAAAAAAAATTGTGCAAATGAGAAACCGCATCAGAGTTAAGAGGATGAATAAGTGGCCGATACTAACATGGTCTAACAACTAGTGTATTAGCAATAGCAGCAAATATGAGTTTTCTTTTCATGTAATTCATTGTAGGATACCTAAAAGTTGTTTGCATGCTTCATTGTTCCCCAAAACAGAGCTGGAATCAGTGTCTTGTTTCTCATGTTTAGAGAGAGTAAGCTTTTTCTGGAAATCAAATGATGTTTCTTTAGGCAGCTGGGAATCAATTACTGTTCGCCTGCAGTTACCATCTTCATCAGTTTTTAAGCTCTCATTCTTGATAGTCACAACATCCTTTGCCATTGAACATCTGAGGTCTTCCCTGACATCCTGCAACCTTGAAAGCTAAGATACCACTAACACAAGAGAAAGCACTAACAAATGGTCATGTGCTTACATTTAGAAAGTTGAGCACTTCCTCCATGAGGGATGTTGGAACACATTCAAACCCAAGTTCCTTCATTAGAACAAGAAAAGAAAGAAGTAATTCAGAAGCTGAAAACAGCATTCACCTGGATTGAAATACATGTTTGTTCATTTAAAGACATGACAGTTATGTTCAGAAGAAAATTTTCCATCTTCAAACTATTTTTGATGATAAAGCAAAATTAGATACAGTAAGGAATTAGCATGAGAAAACATTCAAAGTAATATCGGAATGTCAACTCCAATAGTTATACACATGGCATCCCAAAAATAGATCGTTCAATGAACAAATGTCATTTGAGTAGACAAATGGACAATTAAATCATTTGATAAAAAATATCAAATGACAGGTTATTAAGAACTTATAAACTAACAGGAATTCATTTGAAGTGATTTTGTTACACCTGATGCAAGGCCTTCTTCAATTATATTTCATTATGGCAAATTTGAGGAGGCAAGGGTAACTTTTTGTGCATTGGGTACTTCAATCCTTTCAGGACTAACCACAAGCATAACAGGTACAGAAGATTTCAAATGTCATATTAATTAAAGAGTTATAACATTTGTGCCACGCTTCCTTAATTAGTTTGGGAAACTTTCAGGAAAGATATGAATCAATTTGTATATAATTCTCATATTGCCATCAAAGCAAAGCAGAGAGTCTGATTGCTGTCCAATCAGTTTTCAAGTGCTTCCTAGAGAGATCTAGTGTCACAACTTGTATAGAATTTAGTATACTTGCATATCAGAGTGGAAAACGTGGATCGCCAGCCCCAATTTCATTGGATTGAGGCTTAGTTGAGTTGATTGAAGGGTTTCCTAAAGTCTGTTAGTCTTCTCAAAATTATGAACACCACAATAAAATTCCAATTTATAACAGAGTAAAACATCAAGTTAAAGAGAAGTCCTCGACCTCAACCCGATCAATGAAAATTCCAGCTGGAGTACCAGAGGCTATGGGATTATAGGCATCAAGATATCCTTCCAAAGATGCTCGTAAGCTTTAAAAAATAGAAACAATAAATGAAATTAGCAAATGCAAGGCCTTAGAAATAATAAAGAATGATATAGAAAATATCATTAGATTCAAATACTTGAGCAACATGCAAAGCCACTGGAATATCATATGCTTGAAGCATGAATATTCTTGAAACGTTAAATAAAAGGTATACTTAGATTCAAATAAGAAATCATTGGTAAAGACTTCTCACATTTTTACTTTACCTTGAACTTTGTCATTGAATTAGAGTGAGATGGCTAAAGGAAAGTATTAGACAGTACTTTATGAACCAAATCGCACCAGCCAGATCAGTTGGGACATAGGACTAACCAAGTTCATCAAAGTAAAGAAAATGGTCAAACCTGATCTATCTAGGTGGTTTGACAGCCAACCCATCCACCAGTCCACGGTTGACAAGTTAAATATTGACTTTTATGCTCACAGTTTCAGTTATGTGCCCGGCTCGTAATTGGAAAATTAATCCAATATCAAACATTCTCAACTCTCCCATATTGTACACAGAATATTTAGAAAAAAATATTAATTCTTCATAGCTTAATTCAGCCCCATTTAAATCTCCAATTCAACGACTAGAGTGGTTTTGAAAACTTGGGTATTAATATTGATGACAGAATTCCCACTCAAAGGTGCTGTTTCTCTGGGGGTTTTTTCTTCGTGCCAATCTAGTACATGTACCAAACAAGTAAACAAAAGTAGTGCTACAAAGACTTGGAATGTTGCCTGAATCTCTAAAAGTAAAATGTCCCATTATAAGAAACAAATAACAGAAGACAAACTGTTTCCCCACATGTACCTATAGCCCTGCTGAAAAATAGGTGCTAAATCAAATTAAACAATCCTGATAATGCAACCTGTTATGCATGGGATTGGGCTAGAAAAGGATTCTTTGGCAGATTAAATAAAATTGAAAAATAAACATGATTATTAAATGATATCTGAGTTGATCAGATGTGAAAGATATATCTATCCTGCTTGAGTTTCTATCGGAAATTGGTACAATTGAAAAGGTTAACAGAAAATTCTATGATAGTAAGATATTCTGAAGTAGCATTTCTGAGAAAGGGGAGAATATATACCGCCTACAATCAGGGTTCTTTGCCAGGTATGATTTCAAATCTTCAAAGCACATTTTCTCTAAAGGCATTTCAGAGGCACCATAGTCCAACATAGGAAAATATTTACAAAAAACTTGGTAGACTAACAACTGCAAGGGGATATCAGAGACATTTATCAGATTTCATGTGGCAAAGATGTAAGAATTAAATGGAAGAAAAATGCTATGCATCTCTAAGGACCTGCGTAAAACCACGTAAACTGTGGTGGTGTGAGGTTAATAATGGAATTATAGGTGGAAGCAATTCATTGAAGTGCCTGGATTGATTTGCATTAGAAGCATGGAGGATGACATTGGCTGCTATGAACACATAGGAAGAGAGTGCCTGCATTTGACACATCACATTCAGTAAAAACTCCATGCACTTTGTACTTGTATAAAAATGAAGGCAAAAGGTTTTAAGTAGGATGTCAAGTTCTACAGCCAGTAAATGGCTCTCATGACAATACAATAGCACTTCTAACCTGAAATAATTCGAGTCCATCTAACATGTTAAAAGGAACATATGAAGCAGAAAATGGCATTCTGAGACATAAAAAGATAAATAAGATACTAAAGACAATACTTAAAAATGGGCTTACATAAAAAGAATGCCTTTTGAAGTTATGAAAACACCAGCATTTTGTATTTTTATTTCAAACCTGAGAATATATTTTGGATAAAAATGGATTGATAAAACACTTTCAGATAAATTTACACTCAATCCTGCTAAAAAAAGAGACCATTGGACAAAAAAGTTTCAGGGATGGTTGTTGATATTTATTTGTTTGACTAAAAACATTGCTACAAGTAAATGTAAGTTTAGAAATAATAGCGACAATATCAACATGTCTATGAAACAAGCTGATTTTGGGTTCATCTAATCATGTTTGTGGAAAAATTGTGCTGACATGTCCTGCCATCAGTTTACCCACCAACCTGTATATGACAAAGGATTGACATGCTGCATAACATGAATGAGGTTGACAAATTTATAATCCATGCAGATTTATAACCAGCAATGGCACATTTTAAAACACCAATCTTAACCTCCCTTTCTACCTATCTTGATATGATAAATGAAACATTAAAAATGAGGTTAAACAAGAATAAATTTGTTTGTAATTTTAAACTGAAAGAACATTAGAAAAGAAAAGGAAAGTGAAAAGATCACGTGTTATAAAGTTAATAGTTGTAACCATCAACAAGCTGCATATGTTGTTAATAAGTTAAGCATTCCATGTCCATGTTGCCTTAATAGTTTTCCACCGTACCTTAGAGGTATGTTCAACACAAGTTGTGGCTCCTGAAATGGTTATTGGTTAATGCGATCAAGTAATCTCAGATGTGATTGCTTACCCTAATTTGTTCAACTTCTATGAAATAGAAAAGTATTTTTGCTGGATTTTATTTATGAGTTACAGCAAACTCAATTCAAGTTATTCTTTTTAGTAACAAAATTATCCCATTACCAAGAAGCATAGTGCAAAAGCTCCCAAATGAGGAACATCTCACCTGAAATTACATTTCCAGCATGTAAGTTGCAAGTTTTCATGTTATGACACTATAAGACTGTTCCAGCGTGTATCAAACTATAACAAGAAGTTAAGATGCGAGAAGGGCTATTCACTCAAAAATAGAATTACCTGAGGCTTCATGTTATAATCTCGTAATATAGGTACTAATTGTTCCCTGACCTGAGAATTAAGCAGAAATATAGGATTAGAATAAAGGAACTTTAACACAAGAAACCAATTGAGATAATAAAACATAAACATGGGAAGCAATAAAAAGAAAAGGACCATAAAGCCCACCAAACTTCATCACAATATTGAGTTACTAACTCAAATCTATTTTTTAGGTCGCAATTACAATAATGCAGAAGAATCATGACACAGAATCTCATGGACTCACCTCACAGCCTGATGTGAATCAGCATATTAAAATTCTTAGATGACCAATTGGTGTAAGGGTTGTTGATTTTAGGCAATTGGGGATTTAAGAATTAATTTGTAGTTGGAACTGAAAGGAAAAGGGCAAAAGGAACTGCTTGCCAAAATCGAAAGCAAGATATTCTTTTTCAATCCATTTTCTGAAGAAAAAAAGGTATTATGATGATAGAGTTAAACACTTTCAAATTTTAAGCTTGTGGCTTTCTCCACGTAGAGGCCAACTACAAGCGTCTGAAATTGGATACCAACACAGCTTACATGTGTATGCAGTTATCAAGTCATTTTGGTAATAGCCTTATGTCTGTAAGGTGTTGTGCAACCTCTAAACAATCTACAACGAAGATCACCACTAGTATTAACAAAAAAAAAAAAAAAACTAGAATCTCAAGCTTGTAAGGTTCTCTTATGCCATTTCCGATTTGGCATCTGACTAGCAGCATGACAGCTTAAATTTATTTCTTATTGTTTCTTTCATTCATTTATTTATCCATTGCTTTATTTAAAATTATTTAAGTTGTATGATTGCAGAAGGCAGCAGAAGCCCAAGGTAACAGATTTTCCCAGAAGGATATTTGAATAACTTCAACTCCCCTTTAAAGTAGATTCTTTTGATTTGACACTACTTTGTTTCTAACTGCTCCTTACAGATTCTCAAATTCGATGATATACTTAAGGGTGGTGGGGAAAGGGGGGATTGTTTATTTATTTAATAACCTTCTATATGCACAAAGGGATTTTTTATTTATCTAATAAAAACAAAAACATTTGTTTTTATCTGTCAGGTTGATTGAAAGTTTTACTCCTAGAAGGATGTGGTTTCCATCTCAGCTTGCTCCCTTTTTTCTCCTGTAGTTTCAGATTTTTCGTTATTCCCTCAAAGTTCCACTATACACAAGGCAACACCACTCTCCATGCAAATACTACCATTCTTCCGAGATATTCCACTTCTATTCTTCTTTCAGTTGTCTATAATAGAGATCTTTATAGTGCATCCCTCTCATAACACTTTCTCTGTGCAGGGCCCATTTTCCTCCAGTTCTCTGTACTCAATTTATTGCTTGACAAAGGAGGGGGGGGGGTAAAATGAAAAAGGAGTACAGCCCTAAGCACAAAGATTTCTAGATTTACCCAAAACAAACATAAAATTTCTTACCAACAATGGGAATTTCAGGTAGATGTTAATTGCAAAAGTTTCCAAGTATTGACGAACTGCGGGAAAATTATTTCTCTGGAAAAGGACACAAGCAGCAAATCATTCATGTTAGACAATAGCAATAAGTCAGTAACCAGTATTTATTATTGCAATGGCTGCCTTATCACTTTCTGAGGTTATGGATTTGACTGACAAGTGACCATTGTTTTTTTTCTCAAATAACTGACAGTGGAAACTTGCAGTACTTCATGATTCATATAAATCATTTCCACACTAACCAGGATTGACAGGGAATATATACATTTAACTCTGAGGTAATAAAAACCTAGTCAATCATTTAGTAAAAATTGTTTTTATGCATACACAAGGACTAATAATGTTGTGGAGCATCACTTACATAGAGGGATATGTGCAAGCTGTGAGTAACTTGCGCAACTATATCATCAGTAACAAATCGTGACAAAACACATATCATTTGCCAAGCTCGTATTTTACGTCTATGGATCTGTTCAATATATATGTGCAAATAATTAAGATAGCACAGCAGCAATAAACAATATAAAAAGCAAAGAACTTGTAACAACCATTATGATTCAAAATCTTTTACTTTTCTAGACAATGTGATTCCCAACTTTTTAGGTGTTCAAAATTTGAAATCCAATAAATAATGGAACTGTCCCACAATTTGTTGATTTTGTTATAACAATAAATTACCACATTAACCAACAAGTTCTTTTGTTTTTCCAAGCAAGATATACATATTTTTTATTATTATTTCCACATCATTTACTTGATTTGAATAATTCTAGATATTTTTAATTACCAACTTTCAATTGTGAATCACAATTGTGAATCACATATGAATTATTACTCACCCCACTATACTTTTTATACAACTCCTTTGCAAGATCTTTGTCATTCACCTGCATCAATATTAATGCAGTCAAGACCAGTGTCCAATGATATAGTATGAGATATTCTATTGAACAAAACGAATATACACCAGCTTAGCAATGTGAAGAATTTAGCCATCTCTCCCTATAGTATTTAGAAATTACGTGATGCAAGCATTCTGAATGAAGCAACTCCTTTATGTTAAGTGATATCGCTTTCTTTTCAAGAAAGCCTGATCTTCCATATTGCACTTCCTTCACATCTTTTTGCACTAATATTTTCTATCAAAAAGATCAGGATAAAACTAAAATTTCACTACCACTAGATCAATCCATGCACTACAAACACTTATCATTTTAGCATTAGATCTTTAGCTAAACAGGTGCTACAGAGCTAAGTGTAAATATCTCAGTAGTATATACACCATGCCAAAGGCATAGATGCTGCAGATTGCAGGAATTACAAGCAACAAAAACAGAAGCACACAAACCTTCACTTACTAATTCAGATGAACAAATCAACAGTGTACCAAACAAATTGTCTCGTGACAAGAAACTGAATTTCCATGCAAAACAAAAAAGAAGAGCTTTTTTTCCAAATAGAAAGAAATGAAGACTTTAAATGAGGATAAGGCATACTCGATTGGAGAAATACAGGGGTTGAAAATTGAAACACAGGGCTTTTCCCCCTCATTCAATGATTCGAATCCAAATTGTATTTTTTTAGCTATTTTACCCATTTATACTTTGTTTTATTTATTTCACCTTCTTCATACAGATGTTTACATGGCTCATAAAGCAATTCTGCCCCGCAAAAAAAATGGCACTGGAAAGGGATCAATTTCCACTCTGGTATAAGTGTGCATCCCTTTCCTCTACCAAAACCCAATAGATGAATCAACACAACTCCACCATAATCAGAACTACCAAATGCTTGCCACCAAAAGCAAAACACTCTTCCACAAAATTCAAACAAAATGCAAAGCCAAAAAAGTGTGATTGAGCCTCTCCGCAAAGTAAAGAGGCTGCAGTAGTAGCGATGATGTGCATTTTCTTGAGATTTAGTGGAGAGGTTCAATAACCATTGCATTTTCTTTTGGCAACAAGATTCTTGAGGAAGATCATCACTCTATTGATGGAGAGGATTCACAAATGCCCATCACAACACAAGACATTCAACTAAAATCAGTAATTGAAACACCCAAGCAGTACATAAATCACATTACCAATTATTGACTACGTAAAATTGGAAGCAAAATTCTAACTGCATGTGTTGTGGGACATAAGAATGCATAATAATGGATCAAGAATGTCAAGACTCGCAAGAAAAAATATCAAAGTAACATCTCTTAACACAAAGTATTATTCCCATTTGAGGCAAGAATTGTAATTAATACCGCAGAATCAAGAAGCTCCTGCAGAAACAATTTTCCAGATTCAAGAGCAGCGTGACAATCTTCATTCTCATTTGCCGATCCCACCAAATTGGCCAAGTCAGCAAGCTTGTAAAAAAGAACAGCTACAGACACACGTGCATACAATTCTGTGTTGATGAATGCCTATGATAGAAGTCGTGAATCAGAGCAACATGGTAAGGAACTCCATACAGCAACAGTACATGCATTAAACCCAATAATTTATAATACCATCATTCAGTTTCCATAGATGCCCAAATAAATTAACATCAAATTAGATGCTCAACAAAATTGATGTCAGGTGACATGTTTTTCAAACTCCTCCAAGAGAAATGAACAACTAGAAGGAAACCTAACCAAAAGAGGTGCTTTATTTCTTAGTGTGATATGAAAGATTGGAAAATATATAGCAAAGGTTAAAGAAGTGTTTGCTAAACTACCAAGCTTAATTTATCAAAACAAAAAACGTTTAAAAAATATTCTTCAAAAGTTTTAACATTTACAATCACTGCATCAATAAGAGCTTTTTTTCCCCTTTTATCGAGCTTATGAAGATAGGGCCAGTTTTAAGGTCTACATTTTGTTTACCCTTAAGTTCTTTATAGCACAGATCGCTGTCTCTGATATTAAGCATTTTGTGAGCGCCTGGTGGATCTCAAGTTTTTTTTCTGGTAAATAAGCTCATTTACCAATAGTTTTCTTCTGATAAAAGACAACAACAAGTTCCTTCCCTTCATTTTTTGGCAATCTTCTCATACCAAAAGCAGCTATAAGGTGATTTTATGCCCCAAAATTTTATGAATTGTAAATGCAAATTCTTCTCAAGTGACCATATCATACAAGAAAATGAAATTGATAAATTGAACAACTTACTTCAGTCAGCTCAGGGTCTGGGCTTTTAGCCAATAATGACACTTCAGTGCTTGCATCTTGATTGTCACATAATTCAGCTTCAAAATCCTCATCAAATGCAACTAAGCAAGAAAATTATCAGATTGGAAGTATTTTTGTAATATAAACAAAGAAAAGAGATGAACTTAAAAAAGTGATATAGGGTAAGAAGTATGCCACACACCAGAACCATAAAGTGATAGCAACTTCAGTTCTTTCATGTAATACTTAATAGTCTTTGGATGAGAGAGCCACAGTCCTGTTAGATGTAATGCTGCAAGGCGAATTGTACGAGGACTTTTTGTACCTTCCTCAATAACATTTTCAACAAACTGCAAAAGTAATCAATCGATAACATAGCGACCATGGTTAGAGAATGGAACGTATAAATTGTGGTTATGCACATGCACATAAAGGAAACACATACCCACTTCAGAGGCCCGGGCCTATTGTTGATTAAATGCATGCCCTCATCTGTAAACACGGAACGATGCAAGACAGAAGACAAAAGTGCAGCAATAGATGCCACTCTCCGCTTGTTGCAATTGACATGCAATATCCAAGATGAATTAACCAAACGCCACATCATCTGCATCAAAATTGAGATCCATCCGATGGGTATGTCAAAAAAAAAAGGTCCCGATATTTTATTTGAAGAAAACAACACAAGCAACAAAGGATGTAAAATATGAAAATTATGGGAAAATAGGAAGGTTCACTTCAGAACAAGGGTAGCGATAAGTGCATAAAGCCAAACTATGACGATAAGTTATTAAGGCCTGATGTGACAAACACGTAAAGTTTTTGATGAAGGTATGAAACAAAAATATATGAATAAATAAATGTCGAAGGCAGAATTCTCACTAATGCCATTGTCCACCTTTTGATGCCTCATAAGAAAAAAGTTTCAAAATCTAAAAACTATAAAATAAAATAAAAGCAAACATTAGTTTTGGAATACAAGCTATTGCACTCGAGAATGAATTACAAATTCAACACCAATATTCCAATTTAAGTTCCAACAACCATCCACCCAGGGCAAGCCTCTCAGAAATTACACATAACATCAATAACCGTTATAGTGAACAATCTATGAATTTTGATACCACATCTAAAGAACTAACAGGCATTGTGCGTTCTATATAGTGAGTATTACAAATTCCTTCTTCCTACTTGCCCCTGGGGAATGGGCAATCTAGAATCATGAAATCCCTCATTGCATAGAATGGAAAGTACAACTATGACATCAAAAGCAAGAGAAGATGTGTCACAAAATTAAAGCCACAGCAAGATGTTCGTAAAGCATCAGCAACAAATCAAAAGTCGAAAAGAGTAGTGAAAGGATTAATGATGGAAATGCATCAGAAAGCCATAAATAGCACACTCCAACCCTCTTTTCCACCAAAACATCCATTCCCATTAAGTAGAAGTGTTTATAAGATTTAAAGTACAGCGTAACTTTTACAAAGATCCAAGACCGGAACCACCTATTGCAGGGTTCACAAGCTGACTGAGAAGGTTTAAAGAAATGCATAAAGAGGCTGCACAAACCAATAAACTCCATCCTTTAGGAGCCACGTATCCATCATATGTAGTCTACAATAGCTGCAGATATTGCATGGACATCTCCATCTATCAGCTTAAAATTTCAGGTGAGACATTATTTACATAATATTAGAGCATGCCACTATTGTGTTTTCTCATTGTCGTTGCTGCATTCTAGGTCCATGTACTGTCATCTAGGTCAAGTTTAAAGTTTGGAAGGGCCTTAGTTAGTATATGGACCTCTCCAATTATTAGTTTTGGATTGCATGCTTTGACTCATCTAATCCCATTCCTAGTAAAAGAATTATGATCAGTAGTATAGCACCATCGTGGTGTAGCCAGAACATTCCTCTGTCTGCATAGGGTTGTCACAAGCATTTATGGCCTTGCATTACAGATGCACATGTCAAGCACACAATCCCGCAAAGGCAACATGCACAAACAAATAAAGACAATAGTAAATATGAGATGAACCTGAGCATCCACACCATTGCATGAGGAAACATGTGAATCTAACTTTCCTGAGGCAATCAGGCCCAAAGCCAATCTGACAGATCTCAGCATGGGTAAAACAGAACCTTCCCCAGCATTATCAAGACTGCAAATTAGTGAGAAAATTTGTGAGAGATTTTTTCTTCAAATTACATCAATTATAAATGCAGATTCAACTACCCCAACATGAACAGTAAGCAACAATAACATTGGGATATTAACAGGCAACATAACTCCACTATTTCAAACCAGTCATTGCCAAGAGATTTTATGCAACAATCCATTTCTGAAATAAAATTGAGAAAATCGCTATTTGAAGAGGAAAAGGAAGAGAAATATAAAGCCTACAAAAAACACTCCTTATTGATAATGAGAAAAGCGAGGAAAAAAAAACGAGTAAGAAAGAAAAAAGAAGCCATCTGAAAAGTAACCAATAAGAAAACCATAAATAAATTAGTGAAAAATATGTCACACATGCTATATGACTGCTATTACTATCATACTTAATTGAATAATCTGGCAGAGAATGAAAAATATTCAGGAAAATAAGTGCTAAAAGGAAAAGCACCTTTCTTCTTACCTTTCAACAAGATCACTGAAAATACATCTGATTGCTGAATCCGAGAAGAACAAGCTGCCATCCTCTAAATTTAGCACATTCCAAGGAGCAGAGTAAGGAATAGACAGCAGAGACTCCAAGCAAATCCACTGAATACCAACAGATGAATTAAATTGGTCAATTATTTATTTTCATCATTGAATAAAGGGAATTTCAGATGATGTGTGCAATGTTAACAAGTCACTAGAAAACAAAGATGGAATCCGTCTTTGGAGGAAGGGGAGTCATTAATAAGAGGAATTCAGAGTCACACGAATGGCATTAACTGTTGAACATGGTCATGAACATTTAGAGGGATTTCATTTTAATAACATTGAATAAAGATGGGGAAACTAATGAAGAATGAATAGTCAATCAGAAAACAGAACAGAAGGCACAGAAATTCCCATATTTAAAAAATTTAATTCCAATATCGCAAAGCAAAGACAAACAGCAATGACAACCAGCACTCCAAAGCCATCCCAGCACCAAACAAGAAGTTGAAATAGAAGTTATGAACACAAGATTCTTTACCTTCTGGTTTAGCAAAACTGCCCGTCGAGTTCGTGCCAGAACTCCAACTGCAAGGAGATTATTGATATTCTGAAGAAAAGAAAGAGCCAAAGAATCTAAGCAGCATTTGCCTTCTACAACAGGTGCCGAAAATTCATCATTTTCTCTAATGAGATCCAAAGATAGTGAAGAGGATGTTGAAACTAGAGCTCTCAAAACAGGAGCTAATGCTTCATATGCTGCCAGACAAATTTCTGCTCCAGCCTTATATGAAGCATTTAAATCAATCTGGTAGTTAGCTCAAACAAACTATAAAAAATTTAAGACATAAGGTCCAGTCAAGTTATTACGCACCTCAGAATCACAAGTTGGAGAGGAAACCGTCTTCCAGAAGAATTTCCACAAAAAGTTCCACACAGAACTGAGCTTAACATCACTTTTAAACTGTGCACACCATGATGAAATGGATGCAACCGCTTGTATTGATGTTATCTGCTCATCACAAAGGGAAAACATATCCATAACATGCTTCAATAAGAGCAGCTATTGATAAATAACAAATAGCAGATAAGATGCAAGCAAGCAATTCAAGAAAGAACAAACCAATACCTACAGAAATGTATGTCTTAGTGTGAAACAAGTTAGGCAACAAAAATAAGGCTGAAGCATGATCATTAACTGACCAAACCCAGAAAAGGTTGTGAACCATATCGGCTAACAATGTGCGGTCCTCAATAACCCAAAATATACAAAAGCCTAGCAAATATTCAATAAGGAATTGTTAATCCAAAGGTTCAAAAGGAAATGCTACATTCAGCTTGGCCTACAAGTGTGAAGAATTTGTTTTCAGCTAAAATGGCTGATCCTTAATAAAATGATCTAAACTACAATAGATTTAAGTCCAACAACAGATATAAATTTAAAATAACCAATAGAATAGTAGTTACTTTTTGAGGTAACTACAAAAAACCACAGAAAAAAGGTGAAAAAGAAATCAGTAATTATGATCACATAGAATCTAAATAAAAGGCTTTGTGAAAAATACAAGTAAACAATAATCAAAACAAGAGTTCGAAGAGGAAAAGAAAAATTAGACATTGTAAGATTCCACTTTGTGACTAATATATAGCAATGACCAGAGTTTATTACCTCCAGGAAAGATGTAGAAGAGTTTTGATAGTTCAAAGAGGAAGAACAAATATTAGGACCTCCAGGAAAAATGTAGAAGATAATAATTATGCTGGAGCTACAACAATATAGCCCAAACATGTGTGTTTGTGTGTACATGAACACACTTTTTCATGCTTCAATAACAGATCAAGTTTAAACAAAAGAAACTAAGGAAAACATACAGCTTGCAATATAGCAGTGGTGGTAGAAGTTGACAACCGACGTTGACTACGGCCTCCAAGTTTTCCTCTCACAGAACCAGGAAGAGTTGTCTCCTTAGTAATGCTAGACCAAAATATGGAAGAAGACAAGTCGGCAAAAGAAACCAGCTCCTCCTACAGGCCACAAGGAAAAAGGAGTTGTCATTGAGTACCATCAATAACAAGTTACAAAGAGCCAAATCATGTAGCATTGACAATTGTGGAATTAGTTCTCAATACCAATATGAACAGGAAAAGGCCATGAATTCTTCCATTAATCATAGAAGCTTCTGTATAACACAATTGATCCACCGTATCAAGCAAGCTAATCTCTGATCTGCATTTAATTTTGATACCACATTGGGCTGATCTCTCCTGCATTATTTGAATCTCTGCAACCAAGCTCCTAGCAAGGACAAGAAACTTCACAGGTAGCCATTCTAAATGACTCTGTTGTTTGCAGATGTTGACGCCACAATTTTGAATAAACTGCAAAAATAAATGCACATAAGCGTCAGAATATACAAAAATGACAACAATGCAACAGGATATTGTACTGTTAAACAAGTGGCCAACAAATTAATGATTATTAGCCCAGCTGGACAAGTACATCATATCCATAAGGTTTCTCATGTGGAAACAGCAGGTTGGTCTTTCTCCCTTCTAATTGACAAAAAAACAAAGGTTTCACATTGGCTCCCTTCCCAGACCTTGGATGAAAAAAATAAAAACACTAAGAAAAAAATGTGCCTCATTAAGGCAGTGAAGTCACAACAGGATTCCATGTGCCCCATGCTACACAGGTCAGAGCGTAAGCTAGTGATGCTTTCAGCCACTAGGCTCTCTCCATCTAGGGTGCAGCACTCCACCGCTTCGCCTAGCAGCACACACCCGGACACAAAATGTTTTGCATGACAATTGAGTTTCACAGTGATAAAGCAGAATACTATTTCTGACAATCTGGAAATATATATGTTATAAAATACAAGAGCTACAATGTCACTATTGTGAATGAAAGGAAAGTCGTCAACATAACGACAAAAGTTGCAATTCACACAGCATGAATGGGGCCTGTTGTCCCTATCTGAACCCCAAATATTTACGAGTACCAATAAATTTTCCACATCAAAATATAACATTTTAGTGTGCATATAACAAGCTATATATATGACTATATACTAATGACAAGTCAAATTCGTAGATATCATCAGCTTTTTCGCTTTAATAACATCCAAGGGAAAACTTGGAGGCAGTCCTGCCCTCCAGGATTTTTTGCAAGTGGCTGCTCTTGACCAGAAGCTACAACCTTGTGCTTGCAGGTCCAAAGACTTTTGACATTGCACAAAACAATGCCCCCTATCCACATGTAAGATGCTTAGACATGCCATTAGCAATTCTTTCAAGTAAATTCCCTTCCATCAAAATGTAGTGTGAAATGCTATAAAAGGCAGTCAGAATTAGCAGTAGATAATGGAAGATGGCATACTCTCAATATCGGTGCTAGTTGATCCTCCCCCTTGATTATAAGAAAAAGGGCTCTTGCCCATCTTTTTGATTCAGATTCCCATGCATCCAAGTCTTCATCATCTAAACTCAAAAAACCATCAACCAAGTATTGAGAACTTGTAAACCTTTCTGGGAAGTCCTGAAGATTTTTCAGAAGTTGAATCTCAGCACCGCAGCAATTTACATTACAATGTTCCGTAGCAGACCCCAAGAGCCACTCTTGTGTTTTTAATCTTAAAGAACCTGAGGAGAAACAGACGCTTGAAAACATCCTCCACAACAGAATTAAAAAAAAATGAAGATGAGCTCTAGGTGAAATTACCTAAATATATAAGAACCCATGCTACTAAATACTAAAATTTAGAGAGAGAAAAATTGCAATTTCCAGCAGTTCATCATACTCAATGCCAACATACCATCAGAGTTATTTGTGAATATTCACTACATATCCAATGTCAGTGCTCAGGACAGGCATGGATAAGGGGATGTGATCCAAAATAGCAAATTTAGTGTGTTTTTTTTTTCATATTTACAAGCAATTGGATATCTATGGGTCCCTTAGGGCCATGGCTTGAGACTAGTTATCCCGAGTCACACCAGCCCTTTGGGTCGACGAGGACCCACCTCGCTGTTTTAGGACAAGGCCGCCATGCTCAGTAGCTCACTAAGGAGCAAATTTAATTGATGCTTCACTAAGTTAAAAATAGGCACCCACTCAAATGGACATCTAACCAAATTGGTAGTGCACTGTTCCAAGGGCATCAGAACCTAATCAGTATCGTGATTTCTATTTCTTAACAGCTAAAAAAGGATTTCATAACCATAAGATATACATGCAATGATGTATGTTTAGAAAAGGCACAACAAACCATTTTGATAAAGAGTAAACGCAAGAAAAAACAAAGGGTACAAACATAACAGAGGTTCCCTATTGGTAATAAGTCATGGATGAAAATGCTAGCATGTACATGGAGCAAGAAGAGGAAAAGATGATCTGATGGTGGAGCAGAACGACCATAAAACAAATAAGTAAGACAACTCAAGCTAGCAGGAACAAATATATTACTGAAGTGAACGAGAAGCCATGAATCCACATGGCATAGTTACCCCCATAATCAGTAAATGCCCGTGGTAGTGTAGCAATGAAGTGCAAGAGAATCTCAAGAGGCACATCAAGTGTACTGACCAGCGAAGTAGCAGCCTCCAGAACTTTTTCACAAACTGGAAATGTTAAAAAAATAAAAGGAACCAACAAAATCATTTTCAGGAAGGTAAAGGTGGAATTTCAACTAAATGCACAAATGTTATTATCTGACCAGAATAGATATGAGAGACCTTGAAGACGATAATAAGGGTTGAAATGTTGCTTGCTGCTCTCAATAACAAATCTCAGAACATCCAAAAAGGCTGTTCTACAATCAGAAAAATTTTCAGGAGAAGATTCCACTTGCACCTCATCAGGAAAAGCATCTTCACTCCATTTTGCTCCACTATCATGCCTTCCTACTCCATGTGCAGCTGAAGCAATACATTCTGCAAGACCCATTAATCCAGCTCGACCAAAAGAGTGATGTTTGGCAACAGATGCTAAACTATGCAAAAAAGCAATCCCTTCCCTGCAAACCACATGAAGTCAACTACATGAATTACCCACTTTCTTTTCCAAGAATCTTTTTTTTTTTCCAATAGAGTGATGCACAGACAATGATTGTTTAATGCGTCCCCACTCAATGGAGTGATGTTTTTTGGAGTCCACTTCTTAGTCAAACAGTAATGTATTACATGCATTACCCACTTTATTTACCAAGAAGCAATTTTTTTTATTTTTTATAGAGTAATTCACAAACAATGTATTTTTCTTTTTTCTTCTTGTTACCCCAAGCGCTGGAGTGTTGTCCTTTGGCCTCCAAATCTTATTCAAATAGTAATGTAGGAATACCCTAATGCTAGAACAGTCCATCTAATTAAGCAACTAATAAATAGAATTAAACATTTGAGGCAACATTTTGAAAGCTCACCAAAAAATTCTAGAAAGAGAAAAACAAGGATCCAATGATCCATTATACTCTGCAATTCTATTAAAAAGGTGTTGGATGCAAAATAATGCAGACCCATTTCTGCAATATCCCAAGGAGAAACAAACACAAAAAAAAAGGGGGGGAAAGGGAAAGAACCCTGAATGTAAGCCAAACTATAAAAAACTGGCCAAACTATCTGTTGATCCAATAAACTATACTAATAAAGTTTATTGAAGAACCATATATGAGATGAATCAGGTTCCACACAACAAACAAGTGAGTTAATTGACACTTGGGTAGCAAAATCATCACATATAGGATGGCATACCTTGTATTTAGGTGACTTGTATATTGATGCAAGAACCTGGCTGCACCTTCAATAGTCTTTGAATTGTAAGACCCTTTTACACCTAAAAACATGTTAACAATTAATCTAATGAAACATCATATTCCAACCATATTTTTGCTAATGAAATTCGAGTGGAGCAGAAGAATAAATTAAAAAATCTCAACAAAAGGGAACACCGAATGGCTTTGCATAAAAAGACAAAGGAACAGAAAAAACAAAACTGCAATTATTATGGCTATTTCTGAATTTCAAGATTTTATGAAAATCTAAATAGGTCAAGTTAGCTGGCCCCATCCATAATAATTTACTACATGATATATCTTCCTTTTGAGCAACTCATTGCAGATTTGAATGAGGATATTGTTGACTGAAGAAGTACTATGAAAAGTTCAAAGAGAGTGACTCCACTTCCTCTCCAATGAAGGGCTTAAGAAGGTTGCAATGCCCCCTTAACCTTAAGGATTCCAAAGACTTTATTTTTTTTATTTTTTATGCATACAAATCACAGCAGTTCTGAAAATGAGATCACCAGAAACAACTGCTAGTTGACACCAAAGTAATGGGAGATTAGGGGCTACAAGAATTTCAACTTTTAGCACCGCACCCAATTAGTAGCCAGCACATGTGAATTACAGAGAAGAAAAACTCCAAACATATAAAATCATTTCTGGGACTGGACCATGATTACAAAACACTATAAATCTTTCTTTTCTATTTTCAGAGGTAAAAGTCAAGAAAATCAACAAATTACAAGCACCAGGGACAAACAAAATCTAGAGCCACTAGGGCTTCACCACCTTGTTGCCTGTGGCCAGCACCATGCAGTCCACTTAAAAACAACTAAATAATTCATGAAAAAGTATTCAATCACTGAATAGCCTTTATGGCCAAAAATATCGAAAACAAACCGAAATCTTTGTGGTGCACAGGGTCATTCAACCCTTCAATGAATGGTCCAAGAACAAAACTTTCAGACACTGATTTGGCAGTGTTTCCATACTTCATCCACTCAATGCCCAAAAACGACTCCATGATCAAGCACCTAACTGCATAATCATAGACAAAACAAAAGGAAGCAAATCAAATAACTATAGCATGCCTGGAATGGGAAAAGAAGAAAAATTGGGCGAAGAAATTTATTGCATGATTCACGATGAAATAGTATTGTCCATGATCAGAATTGTTGATCTGATCACATAGTTAGGCCAATAAATGATAAAGTACCTTGAGGATTATCATGTTGAAAGCCCAGTTGCCATAAAATTGTTACCCAACTAAATGCTTCTCTCAAAATATCAGTCTGCTTTTGATGAAATCCTCTGAAGATATAGCTTGTAAAATTATTGTTTGAAACAGAAAACTGAAGCAACAAGTTTAGCTGCAAGAAACCAGGCATTGGTATATAATAAATTAAATGTTGCACAGGACACAAGAAAAACACTAAGTGTGCTAATTACATTCCCTTTTGCAAGAGAAACAATAAATTAACAGTAAGAATTATCAACTTTTATGCAAAGCCAGACTATGTTCTCTTGCTATGTGCCCCTTTCACCATTCCATAGTACCTTTTGAAATCATATATTTCCGGATAGGAGGTTCAAAATAACTCAATTCATGACATGAGAAAAAAAAAAAGAAAGCTGATTATGCACCTGGTGATGCCAAGCAGCTTCTACCAAGTGCGTACCATACTCTTGAAGCATTTCATACAGGAGTATAAACGCTTCCCACTGCTGCTGACTGTTTAAAGGAGAATCGGCTGAATTGCAGGGTTCCCATACACCTAAGGATTTAGCTTCCTTGTCAGCCCACATTTCCCTCTTTGTCATACCATGTGGAACTGGGTGTTTCTCTTGTGATTTCTTCTCTGAAACCCCAGAGTGGCACTGGCTTCCACCACTTATCTGTAGTACTGTCTTCAATATGTGTAATGATTGCTTCCTTACCAGGCCTTCTTCATCAACCTGACAGACCCATCACAAAATGAGAGAGAGAGTGACATCACTAGCATATCATTGGTAAGAAGAGTAGTGCTCAATTACCAGGCCTCTTTTTATTTCATCCCAAAACTCCCTCTCAGCTCTTACATCAAATTCTTCTGCTTTTACACTTGCATCAACATTTCCAAATCCTTCTGTCAAAGAGAAAAAGGACAAGTATAAAGAGAGTACATTATAGGCATCTCTTCTCTCTAAATGTCCAAGAGAAAACAATGATCTGCACAGCTTCCAAATTTTCCTAAAGAAAACGTTTCTGCAATATATTTAAATGGGTCAGCATTGCATAATAAAGCACATAATTAGAAAGCATGTGCAATCAAGTAGGCAATAAAACAATAAGACTCCTGCATGTAATAATGTCCATAGCACGTATCCATTACCTGGACAGTATAAACATCTTCCCATGGACTGTGATTTCCAAAGAGCACTGAGAACCCAATGCTTTGAAAATGATTGGAAGCAGAAATCCAATAGTGCAAGAACGATGTTCCAAACTTTGTGAAAGCAATCGCTCACTCATGTTACATAGATCCCAAAGCAAATTAGAAAATAGCTTTTCGACATCACAGAACCCATTTGCCAACATTGATTTTGTGCTTGAAACTGCCTGGAAACTTTGCAGAGCAGCATCCAGGATTAAGGTTAGAATATGGCATGATATTGGTAGTGGAAAGGACCCTGACAGGGACAGCATGGGCTCTTGATCCAAATCGAAATCATTTTCCAGGTCACTTAAACCATGGTAAATGGAGAAATGATCCCATTCAAAGGCATCTGATTCTTCATTTTGAATCATGCCGATAGAAAGACCAACTGATCTTAGAAAAAATGGTACCAAGTTTGCTTCCAAAACACCCCAGGAATGAGTTGAGCTAACGACACAAAAGAATGACTCTGCAATCTAAGACAAGAAGTGTGCAAAACAAGCAACCAAATAGAAAGTTAGAAACAAGTAATTGGAAATGAGATGATGAAGAACCCAGCAAGCATGAGTGACAACAGCTGAATACTTTACCTCATTAAGCATTTCACGCTCAAAAGCATGAACCATCTTCATCAATGGAATAAAACATTTCCAGATAAATGACTGCAGACCATCAGTATTATTTCCTGAGGAGAAACATTAATAAGAAACAAGAAAGGGTACGTTTAGCTGCAACCTGCTCTTTACCCATATAAGAAAGCTTCTTCCATTTAATTTAAAAACCCAAATTAAGAAAATAATAACACTAACAACAATAATGATAATGAGCAATGAAAACATATATAATGATAAATAACACGGTAGAAAGGGCTAAAAAAGAAAGGAGATATGATCTAAAAAGATGGTGGGAAAATAACTGATAACATATTGGCATCAAATTATCACCACCATTGAGCCTGACAGCGCACATTTAGAACTCCACTAGGCTTACAATATGAAGGTTCGGTATTGCATCAATTAGGCGTGCATGAGATTCTGTTAGTGTATTCAGTAGATAGAACAGGGGTGAAAAGTTGCTGGAGTGTCATTCATCCCTTCCCTTGTGCTTGGTGAACCAAAATTGTAAGAGACAACAACTCAGAAGGTGAAGTTCAGGGTACAATGTTATCCTCACCCCTTATGGGCAATTGTTCACCCTTCAACTGTTGCTCTGGTCAATTCCTTCATTACATGCTTAAAATGTTATAGCAACCAAACACCACTTAACACTTGCATGAACAAATCATTTTTTACAAACTTAACTTTTTGTACCTTGACATTTACTGCTACAGCAGCCAACACCTTCCCCCACACCCCAACCAAAATTTAAAACACACACACACTTTACCCAAAGCAACTTTATGTATTTAATCTCTCAAATACAAAATAGGTTTTGTATTTTAGGTCCAAAAAGGCCCCGTTTGTTTGTTGGAAAGTAGTTTCCTTTTGAAAAGTGGTTTCCTTGGAAAATAAATTCCTGAAAAGTGAATTATTTTTCAATGTTTGGTAGTATCATGGAAAATAAGTTGGAAAACACTTTCCAGTGTTTGGCTATATCATGGAAAATGAGCTGGAAAATAAATTGTTAATATTTTTTTTCAAGTTTATTAAAATAATGAGGAGCAAATCTTACAAATTAAAAGGTTGAATGAGAATAAAATTGAAAAAAATAAAACTAATTTCATAAATTATCTCAAATAAAATAAATAACAATCAAAATAATAGAAATCAAGTCTAACAGATAAAAAAGTTGAAAGATGATGAAATTAAAAAAAAATACAATTTCATAAATTATTTCAAATAAAATAAATAACAATCAAAATAATGAGGACCAAATTTGATAAATAAAAAAATTCAATTAATGATACGAGAAAAGCAAATAACAATCATAAAAATAAGAATCAAAGTTGATATAAAAATCAAATTAAATCAAATTCTAAAGGATAAAATTGAAAAAAAAAAGATTCAAAACAAAATATATAGCAATCAAAAGTTTGAGGACCAAATTTGATATAATCAGCAAATAACATGACATTTCTAAATTTTTCACAACTTCTAGAAAGTGTTTTCCGCCCAAAATAAAAGGAAAACACTTTCCTGGAAATCAAGCCAAATTTTTCTTTGACTGGAAAGTGTTTTCCGTTGACCAACTTTCCTAATGACAAACAAACACAGGAAAGTTTGGAAAGTGGTTTCCAAGAAACCACTTTCCGTGAAACAAACAGGGCCTAAAAAACCACAGAACATGAGGACAAATCATGCATGAAAGAGAAGGAAAATAATGAAAATATAGGAATTTCCTCAATGTTTAGGAGCACAATAAATGAGAAGAAAGAAAGTTATTGAGGATATAGTAATTTTCTCCTCTGTTTTTTGGATGGAAGGAATTTGGAAGGGGTGAAAATGAAGAGAAAATTTACAAAATTTCAAATTTGTCTTTATTTTTCTTTGAAAAGGCAAGTTGTTGTATAGCTGTATAGAGCAAATAGGTAAATGCACTCATTTTCCCCTCACTATCTCTCCATTTTGGAGAAATTGATTTTTGGTAGCCTAGGAGATTTTTTTTCCTTTCACTTTCATTTCCCTCCATTTTCTCTTCGTTTTCCAAATAAAGGAAAAGTTGTATTCCACCCTCAATTTCCTTGCTCCCCGCAAGCCGCCCCACACCCCCCCCAAAAAAAAAAAAAAAAAAAACACACTGTAACAAGCAGGTGTTAAACTGGATTTTATAAGATCCTATGTATATTTATCTCTATGCTGTTTCCCAACAATCTAACAGACAAAAATATTTCTGCTTAAAGTGTCGAAGACAGCCTATGGGGAATTGTCACAATACTTCTACTAAGATATGCATCTGTGGACAAAAAATTAACAAACAAAAAACTCATTTTCTATGCTGGGCTAAGGACAACTCACCAAATTTGTTTAGAAGATGGCAAAGCGAACCCACCATGGATGTGATGTAGTTACACATGCTAGAGTCCAACTTCAAGTCCTTCTCCCTAACATCCTAGGCAAAACAATCAGACCAAGATTCAACTAAAATACAACCTGGAATTGACTTGTTACGAATTTTTTTAGTAAAAGAAAAATAAACTTTCCAATCATACACTCGTTATTTTTTAATTAGAAAACTCGCCTCAATTGAGCCTAGTAATCTTATAGAAAAACTTAGCTCCATCTAGTACTTGCGATTTTATCCTTTATTTCATAAACCCACGAGTGAATAAATATAATTGTAGAAGTATTAAAGCATTTTCTAATTTATGAAAGCCAAGTTAACAGCTTAAAAGCTCTTTATGGCATTTTCTCAAAAAACAACCGAAGCAAGGTGAAAATAACTTGCAAAATTCAATAACCCTGTCTCCATTTGCTTGAAAAACAGTGCTAAACCAAAAAATATATATAAAAAAAAAAAAACTACAAGTAGGTAATCTTACACTAAATGCCACTTAATAAAAAACCCACGAAAAATTTAATGTAAACAAAACCCAGATAAGCACAGAAGGAGTTACCTTGATAAATTTAGAGAATGAATCAAGAAGTGAAGCAAAAAGGGCAGATGGAGATAGCCCAGTTGATGCTAAAATGCAATCAAGCATTGCTGGGAGAGCTGCCAAAGGGACTTGCTTGAAGCTGTCAGATAGAGAGGAGATTATCGAGACCATCGGATTGCTCTCTTCTGCATTCATCTTCACGGATAAGGGTCTCGAGGAAGTACAAGGGATTATGGACGTTTACTTCAATTTCCCCGATAAACCCTGGGCTTGCCTTCCCCTTTTTTAAAAAAAAAAAAAACGGATTGGCCGTTAATGTTTAAACCCTAGGTGCAGGGTTTATAAACTTGCAACCATGCCCCTCCTCGTTGGTCATATCATGTTGGCAGTCCCATTTTTTCAGATCTTACCAGCAGCCATGTGTAAATGATGTCAAGAATCCCTGAACTTTTGATGTTTCTTAAAATGATCAATCATCTTCTAACCTTCTTAATTAAACCCCTACACTACAGGTTTACTAACGTGGTTGGTTATCCTTCCACTTCCATTCATCTTCGTTTGTTAAATATTACAATTAAAAAAACTAGAAGATATGTTGATTTCATTATATTTGGTGAGAGGAAATATTGTTAATAGTATTTACTTTTTTCCTTGTCCTTGAGGATATTTTAAATTTATCACAATTTTTTTTTATTTTATCTAATTTATTGATTTGAAACTGATATTTTTTTTTCAATTAGCTTTTTGAATGGTTTTCGTGGTTTTGAAAAAAATATTTTATCATTAGGTTGTTGCTTGATTTGGCATAATAGAATTCAATTTTATTGTTTAAAGCAAGTTAAAACTCTAAAAATCAAATTATACATTAAAATAAAAATGCAGCCTTTTCTTTTTGTTTTATTGTACATGAGATGTCTTTTTTGAAATATTAGTCCCTATTTTTTTTATCCATGTTTTTTAAGGTTTTGATATTTTAATTCTAAACTTTATTTGTTTTGTAATTCAGTCCAAGATTTTTTTAAAAAAAGAGTGAGTTGTTGAAAATGTAAAGGAGAAAAGGAGAAATATGTTTGTTTTGCACATTCTAGCAAAATAATAATAATAATAATAGTTTTAGTGTTAATAGGTTTCGTTTGACAATAAAACTTTCATTTAGGTGTTTCTAACCTCTTATTTTGCTAAAAAAAATAGATTGGAATTCGAGAATGTTTTTTGATTCAGGGTGATTTTTTAACCTATTAAAGGTTGTTTTGAGGTTGGCTATGAGTTTGTTGGGGTTTATAAGATGTTTCTTAGGTTATTTTTATGGGTTGAAAAATGACTTTATGGTCTAAGGAGTTGGATCATGAATTTTCAACCATTAGAGGTAGCCGGAATCGCACTAGTGGATAATGTGTCTTCCACTTTCTTTTTTCTTTCAAAAAATGGCTCGAGCACGCAGGTTTGGCTTTGCAAACCCTTGCTTGCGGCCTTCTTTTTAATGGATTAGATGTGTTGGTCTAGGATGTTGTTCAATTAAATATTATTCAAATTTCATTTTTTATGAA
>Ga0307511_10001373_pt1 | contig 25780 bp, 27 predicted proteins | sample 13_EM_MG_FD_200266 | JGI IMG/M metagenome (GOLD analysis project Ga0307511, IMG submission 200266) | Populus trichocarpa ectomycorrhiza microbial communities from riparian zone in the Pacific Northwest, United States - 13_EM | ecosystem: Host-associated > Plants > Roots > Unclassified | place...
TAATTATTTTTACAAGAAGTTTGCTGTTTCGGGTATTCTGTTCTTGATTTTTGAGGGGTGGGTGGCGTAGCCTGTTATAAAGAGGGAATATAGTTTTGTTTGTTTTACGAAAGGATTGTTAACAGGCGTTTCGCAAACGCTTCTGATAATCGTCTCCTCAGTATGTTGCACAACTCTCGGTCCACTGCTGATGCCTGTCAGGGTTTCCTGGGCTAATTCAATGACTGTAAGGGGAAAAGGATTAGAAATTGACATGTCTTCGCGTGTATCTAACGTAATTGACTTAAGGGTCTAGTTTATGTTGTGCATCAGATTGACAAGGTGTGAGAGTAGAGGCTGTATATTGGGCACTGCATGGTTATCGGGTCTAGGCCGTTTAAAATCCACTGTACCGGGCAAGCCTGGTGAGCGTTTGCAATAATAGACTCAGCACATCTAGTATGGTGATACTCATACCTATACGCATGTGCGCTTAGTATAGATTCAATCCCAATATAGAATATTGTTGGTGTGTAAGTAGCTTCATAAGAAGGGCCTGATGAAGACTCCTAACGTCCATACATACAACTCGAGTTACATACATACTACGGAATCATGTAACGGTATATAATATTTTTTATTTTATTTTATTTTTTACATATTCAGTATCGTATAGCGGTCCCGTGAATAAGACCCCTCCTATATATTAGACCCCTCGCAAATCAGATGCGTGCAACGTGCTGGGCCGGACGGAGGACCCATGTTTAAGACTATGTGAGTTCTCACGGGGTGTAAGGGGTATTACCCTCAACTTTCTCAGGCCTTACCCTGAACTCCCAATTTTGTCACCCTGAACTGTGCGACAAAGTAATGGCCCATCTATAGCAACCAGTGGCTCGGTAAAACGCTCCTAGTGGGCTATGGGCTCTAGTGAAATATTTTGCCAATAAGGGTCGGAGGGCTCGTCGGGGGTGGTTCATATGGAAGGGGCGATTGTTGTCCTCGCCCTCCATCCACCTCACCAGTTCTTTCTACTAAGCCACATAAATTTGTTCTGCACAATTCGTGGCGCCCCCGTTTAATACCCTCTCCTCAATGGCGCCTTCAACCTTCTCACTCGCGAGTAACCTCCCAGTTGCAGGACCCCTGGCACCTTCACGCGGCGCTCCGAGGGTTCAGAGTTCAGATACTAAGCATGGGCGCTGCTATGAAGGCTCTAGCGCAAGCTGCTCTGCCGTTGTGATTTCTGTCGAGCTGTACCCTGGCAGACAACAAAAAGAGGCTTATAGAGGTATCACGGTTCCTCGCATAATATAGGTAGTTGTAATATTGTGGATATTGTGATTGCAGAGTTGAGTTTGATTGAATGATAAGATGGGTCTGATAAGATCGGTTTGATAAGATGGCTTTGATAAGATGACAAAATACCAGATGACTACTATTTTTTTTTTTTCCAATTCATTACTCGTATTCACATCGGTATGACGAGCCGGGGAACTGCGCAAGCTTCGGTTGTGCTTCAGGGTAGGCTATTCAGGTTGTGCCTCAAGATAAGTTAGGTTGTACTTCCTAGTATAGGCCATTGCTCGCAATTGCTCTTGTTCTTCAGATAATTAGTTATAGTATTATAAATCTCAATTAATATAGGGCATATCATTTACAAGTAGAGACCTATAAGTAGCTTTGGTCTACGGGTTTTGATTATAATTTCATAGCAAGATTATAATTACATACTCATACAAATTGGGTTTGATATCAAGTATAAGGTAAAAGTAATGGTATCTCCAAACATTCTTATAAACCAATAGCTGTACGGAGTATATTTTACGACTTTCTGAGCACTGGAGTGCCTATGCATGTACTGTAATATGGTTGTATGGCGTCTTTTAGTGCTCATCATTACCCTATAGAACCCGAATTGATAGATATAGTTATGCGAATATATGGGTGAGTGCGCAATAGATTGTTGTATTAGAATCAAGATCAGATGTGCATAGCATCTATGATGTGGGATACACATTGAAATTAGACAACATACATATCTTTAATCTATCTTGCCAACAACTCCAACTCAAATGAACCCATCATCACATGTTACTTCAACCCTCCTCCGCATCGACCAAACTATTTCTCCATCACAGAGCCCACTTTGAAGACATTTTACCCGATAGACAGTGATATCCATGTTGCGCTCGAGCTATCACTTTGCCTGTCACCAAATCAGAACAAATTTGAAAGTTTTTTCCAGCTATGATACATACCCGTATCTCCGCAATGAACCCTTGTAACAAGCTCATCACTTCTTGGTGGTTTGAAACTGCTTCACGGTGGTTTCTGTCCACCTTCTCCTCTAGCTTGTCGACCTTCCTGCCCACATCGTAGAGTTCGCCTGCAATATTGACCAGCTGCTGCTCAACAGGCCCCATCGTTACTGCTCTTACAATTGCTTCTCTCTTCGTTTGTGGGGTTCTCCCTGCATGTTCTGCGGCAAAGTATAGAGCATCTGGAATTGTTGTGCCTTCACTTGGATGAGATAAATCGGACATTTTTATCTGTTGTGATATTTTCAATCAGCCCAGAACCTTATCTCCTTATCTGATTCTCAATCTTATCAGGGACCTCCCACCTCCCATGGAAAAGAGTACCTACTGTAAATGAAGTGGACGCGATAACTGATAGCCTGGAGACTCTGAGAAACCCTCTACAACAAGGGGGCGATGTCCTCCTATATACAGTTTCTTTCCTATACTAACTCAGTCTGGACATGATCTACAAGGAAAACGTGTCTCACCCTGGCGCCTGTGTAGCCAGTATTTCACAATATGGCGGAACAACACTTTACAGCAGCGCACATGCTCAACCCTGCTTTCCACGATATTACCTGAAGTGGAGCTTGTTAAGGGTTCTGTGGATAACCCGCGGGGGTGCCAGTGTGAGCTCTCGGGATTACTCGTTTTGCGGAGGTTAGTGCCCCTCGCTGAGACCTTCTGATTTTGCCATTTTTGCCTACTCTTTTCAGTGCTGATTCGACACTGATATAGGTGCTCTGAGTAATTTTGGGAGGTCCATCCTACAGACGTGCATCCTTGATAGTGGTTGGGCAAACGGCTACACACAGCCCGTGGAGATGGGGGCCGAGTTGACAGAAAAGTCGCCGCGCAGGAGAGGTGTTGGCAATGCTGGTAACATCAGTCTTTTTACATCTACTTGCCGAAATCAATCCCTGAGACTTGAGAGACGTTAGCTATGGCGGTATACTCAGGACTGGGAGTGCCTTAGCCACACAGTAATTTTCTTCTGGGAACGAGAACAGGACCGGGATACTCTAAAGTAAGTCGAGTTCCGTGTTGAGGTGACTTGGTGCTTGAACCACTCTGGAAGGATTTGTCACTGTGCCTATAAAAACTTTTTTCTCATCCCTGACCTGGACTATATTTCACACGAGATGCATTTCTAATATTCAGCATTACATTGCAGTCTTCAGCTGCCTGACTACCCCTCGGCAGCAGGTACATATGTTATCCGTGACTCTCAAACAGCCTCTGCCAGGGCAAAATCTTCCTTTCCTTCCATCGAAACATCTACCCAGCAGCTCTACCACGATTCCTACCAAAAGCATTAGCGGTGCAGGCGTTAGGTGTGATGAAGGCGGGGGTGAGGAGGCTAGGGGAGGTTGTGGGTCAGATGGCAGGGGAGGATAAGAAGGGCAGGCTGGAGAGGGGCAGTCTAGAGCGTGTCTCTTAAAGGGTGAGGATGGGGGAGAACGAACAATGGGAAGGGTGCTGTATGTAATGGTCAGTGGAAGTCTGTTCTGTACTATTCGCCAATCATGACATGGTCCAACATACCATCCAAGCGATAACGTAGTCATGTTCATATTCAGAGGCAGCAGAGAAAGTAATATAATAGCCGATATAAGTGACATGACGCGTAGTTGTGAAAATCAGGTAAATCTCTCCACAATTTGTTTCTAAATATCACTTGATCGTAAGAATATTTTCACAGTCGCTCCGTGCTGTCAATCTTTCATAGCCTGTTTTTTTGCTCTTTCGAAAGCCTGAAGCGCGACCTACCCTGAAGCGCCTATGCGGGTACTGTACAATTTTTTTTTGAGTCTATACAGCCTAAGGCTATGCGGCGCCCCCGTTTACCACCCTCGGAGGGGGTGGCATACCGGGAAAACGGGCTGCATAAACGTCCTGCCTTCCAAACCAAAGAAATATCCAATAAAATACCCCTCTTCCGCCACCACACCCTCTGCCGGTCCGTCCCTGTAATAAGTGTATCCTCCACCACCACGCCTCTTCCGGCCCTTCCCCTAGCAAGACAAGCATTTAGCACCCAAACAAACAAATTAACGCAGATCGATCTCAGAGAAAAACGTTTCTACCAAGTCCACCGTGTAAAACCCCTTCTCGTCCTTTTCCTTCTTTGCCCATCTCGCCCTGTCATCCATGTCTTCCCACGTCCCCCACTTCCTTCCTCTGTGTTCCCCATGCGTACGGACCAGGGCTACGTGCCTGCCTGTCTCCGCATACTTCCCACATCTCCGGCATTCTGGGTTATCTGCTTGTCCGATTGTGTGTCGCCAGGCTTGGGGGTTGCCTTCAACAGTGCGACATTGGACATACGTTACCCTAGCCTTCCTGCTCCATTTCATAATTCTACCCATCCCCGCCCCTTTCACTCTTCGTTCTTCCTCCCTCATTTTCTTCCATGTTTGCTTCAGCCGTCTTTCCGTAATCTGGGGGGTCTCCGGATATTCATTGGTGGCAGCCGTCCGCCTGTTCGTTGCCGTGTACCTCGTTATGGGCCTTGACCCACCCGAAAGAGACAGCATTAGGGCCCAGTCTAGTTTGCCTTTCCTTAATATCCATCAACACTCTTCGTAGGTCGGCAGTCCTAGCTTTTCCAGTTCTTCCTGCCTTCTTCACTGCCGCGATTGCCGCTTGTGAATCCGATAGGATGAGTACATTAGATTCGCTTGGTGCGTCTTCGAGTGCCCCCCTTACCCCTCCGTCCCATACAGTTTCTATCTTCCCCAAAGATGCTCCGCCTGACTTCTTCCCTCCCTCTACATACCAGCCTGCCCCCACCCCCCCCCCTTCACTCATGCTTCCGTCAGTGTCAATCCCGGTTGCTTGGGTACTGTACATGGTTGTATGGCGTCTTTTAGAGCTCATCATTACCCTATAGAACCCGAATTGTTGGATATAGTTATGCGAATATACGGGTGAGTGCGTAATAGATAGATTGTTGTATTAGAATAAAGATCAGATGTGCGTGACATCTATGATGTGGGATACACATTGAAATTAGACAACATACATATTTTTAATCTATCTTGCCAACAACTCCAACTCAAATGGAACCCATCATCGCATGATTCTTCAACTCTCCTCCATACCCACCAAACTATTTCTCCATCACAGAGCCCACTTTGAAGACATTTTACCCGATAGACAGTGATATCCATGTTGCGCTCGAGCTATCACTTTGCCTGTCGCCAAATTAGGACAAGTTTGAAAGTTTTTTCCAGCTATGATACATACCCGTATCTCTGCAATGAACCCTGGTAATAAACTCATCACTTCTTGGTGGTTTGAAACTGCTTCACGGTGATTCCTATCCACCTTCTCTAGCCTATCGACCTTTATGCCCACATCGTAGAGTTTGCCTGCGATATTGACCAGCTATCTACTCAACAGGCCCCGTCGTTACTGCTCTTACAAATGCTTCTCTTTTCGTTTGTGGGGTTCTCCCTGCATGTTCTGCGGCAAAGTATATAGCATCCGGAATCGGAATCGATGTGCCTTCACTTGGATGAGATAAATCGGACATTTTAATCTGTTGTGGTATTTCAAATCAGCTCAGAACCTTATCTCTTTATCTGATTCTCAATCTTATCAGGGCCCTGAGCCAAGAGTACCTACTAATTGCGATAACTGAATATCAGATCAGGATAGCGTTGATAAATCCTCCAGTAGGGAGGGTAATGTCTCCCTCTATATAACAGCGCTCTGTGTACGTTTGTGTGCAACTCTTCCAGGGTCTGTAATGCCATACCTCTTCAAATAGGGAGGGAGCCTTGCGGGGGGTCAGCCAGCCTGACCTGAGCTGCCTATTTAGAAGAGCCAGTTGGTAAAGTCACTGGCAATACCGCTGGGAATGCTGCTAGAAATGTTGCTGGGAAATGACAATATTACTAGACTATGCCGGAACATGGCGGAGCATGCAAGGGAATAGTGATGCTGATTTAAAACATCACTTGATCGTAAGAATATTTCCGCAGTCGCTCCGAGACTGTCAACTTTCGGTAGCCTTTTTTTTGATGATAGTCTGTTTTTCTCTTTCAACTTCCGTACATCGTTGCACATACGGCGCCGTTATCTGTCAGGCATCGGTTAGTCGTAAGCGGCTGTGCAACGCAATTGATACACATACCTTGGCTACCCGTTGCCAGAGAATAGCATTCCCACAATTCCTTGTCGGTTTTGCTGATCGTTTCTAAATGGACACGCCTATAGTTAGCAACTGGGACAAGAACCTTTCCGCATGCATCAATAGTGCGTCAAGGTGGGAAGGGCGGCCCAACACATCAGTCTGGAGCAAGGCCACTCCTGTTCTCGTTTTAGACACTGTTATCAAAATCAAACTACCCTATCAGTCATTCCCCCATGACAAGAAATAAATTCATAAACAAAATAAGAGAAAAATTTAAAAGCTAAAGCTAAACGATGACCCCGCCCTTTTGGAGACAATACCATAAGCCAAACACCGCTGGCTATGTAAGGAAGTAAACAGCCAGAAGACAAAACCCCTATATATTCAATATTAGGAAGTAGCCAGCAAGAAAAAGCAAGTAATGTGATATCCGCACGTCGCAACACCACATTCAATAAAGTCAAGACATATCCACTTCCAATATCAACTCTTTCAACAGTTCTTCCTGCGGCAGTTCCTTCTTCCCAGCTCCTTTGTCCACAATTTCTTTGACAAATCTTCCTCCGATGGTTCTTTCTTTTCCAGTCACTGCTTCCCACTGCTTCTCCAATTCCTTTTTCTAATTTCCCCTCACCCTACTATCTCTGTTTCCTCCCACGAGTCTTTGCGGCATGCCTACCTGCGATTTCCCCGACCGCTCCTGTCCCATCCGGCATTGGTGGAGTGTACAACCATGCATTTTTTCTGGACCGTGTCTCTGGATTCTCCTGCTAGGTAGTACTGCAACTGTCTGTGGCATGATTGTTATAGATAATGATAATATTCAAGTGAGTTCGCTGTGTGGGCGGGATGTGTTTGTGTCGAAGATATTGGTTTCCAGGCCCTACAACCAGTTAGAGCCAAATCGTTTTTAGTTGTTTGGAATTTGGATACATACTATGGGTACCAGAATGGGCCTGTTACAGAAACGCCACCTTCTCTTGACTCAAGGACTGCCTTCAAACACGATGGAACGAGCTCTTGATGTGCCTTGCAACGCAACTCTGATCGAGTTGAAGGGGCTCGAGTGGGGGTAAAATGGTTGAAATTAATTGAGACACTAGTGAAACAGGATCGAAAATCCTGTATATCACCCATATCTGCCTGTATGTGCGTTCTCCTGCTAAAATCAAGAATTCGTCCTGCGTAGCTAGGTAGCGTTCACAACTCGACTCGGTGGAGGAGTCAACTGATCTGTTGGGGGTTGATTGGTTGTAGCATTTCTGAGATCTTCACAGTGCATTTTAGCAGGCGCATTCGCTTGAAGATGGAGAAGAGGCATACCTATTTGGGTGGGGTGAGGAGTTGTCTGAGCGTGTGAGGGCTGGTTGGGAATGTATTCAAGTGAGTTCGTTGTGTAAGTAGGATGTGTTTGTGTCGAGGTTGTTGGTTGGCGTTTGGAGGAGTTCATATGAGTAATTTTTAGTAATACTAGTATGCCAAGCCCACAGACCCAGTGGGATACCTCGCTACCTCGGCGATCGCAATAGGATTAATTGTGCACCAACTTCAATTACTACACAATTACCATCGCAAGCTTGCATCGAACGTCAGGGAGAGCCCACATTTCGCAGGACATTGACCAGAATTAACTCCGGGGTATTCTGTTCACTCGGGGATATTCTGTTCACTCGGGGATATTCTGTTCACTCGGGGGTATTCTGTGCACTCAGCGACGCGATCGAGGACAGGTTGATATCCTTACGCTTCCGCAAACTCCCCGTACACTTGCCTACTTATACACTTGCCTTTTTTGAAGTCTTTTTACCAATGGAATGACTTTTTCAGTTCCCATCACACAACCGTAGAGGCCTATTGGCTGGACACGCGTGTGTTGACTGCGTGCATCGCTCGCATACACGCAACGCTTGATTTCTTGAGTCGGCTCTCAGAGTAGACAACAGTAGCTAGATAGATGTGTCCGGAGAGTTGTAAGAGCCGGCGGAACTCAAGGTTCGGCAGGTTGCTGGTCAAAGGGATAAAATACGAGCAATACGATCTCGCTCTCACACAATTAAGCGAATTAAATTGCTATAGCATTGCTGCTAAATACGTGCGTGCATGCGTAGAAAAATATAAGATATGCGTAAGAACTTGCGCAGATAGATGATAATCCAGAAGAGAATACGACGAGCGACTTAAGGCCACAACAAAATACAGTAACAAAGAGAACAAAAAACAACCTAATCCCATCCAGAGTCTGCTTTCCTCCAACCTAGCCCACTTGACGTATTTCATCGCAAATGATCCTTACGTCGTCCTATCTAGCTTCCTCCTTCCTCCCCAGAGTGTCGTACCCCTATCACAGAGACCAGTATTCCTAGTGGCCTCAGAGGGTAAAACTAATTGTTGCGTTTTGTGCTATGAATTCTCTGCCGGGGGTGGAGAGATGTGTCCGTGGATCCAGACTATCACCATCACTAGGAGCCACCCGTACGAAGCATCACAGCCTGATCGTTCTCCACCTAATTACCGTACACGGTCTAGTGTCCTTGCCCTAGAACTGCTGAGCTTGAAGCTCATTCTCCTGACGAGTTACTCTGACGGCATCGCTTGTTTGGAAAGTGAACCCCCTCGTCGGCCTGGTAATAGGCGGCCTCTCCTGTAGAGCCTGCCATTTCATCCGCGCCTTCGAGCTTCACAGTAGACATGTTACTTCATGGCCTTTCAATGCATCCGGTCTGAGCTTGACATTCTCCTGTAGGAGTTGCTCTGACGGCGTCGCTTATTTGGAAAGTGGAGCCCTCGTGGGCGGGGGGAGGGGGGGGGTTGGGGATGCTTCGGCGGAGCTGGAGGCGGCGGATCGAGGTGGTGATTGTTGAGTGCGAAGACGCGCGGAAATAGGATACCTTGAACCCAAACGACTGGGAGTGCCTCCGAGTTATTGATTAGAGGGCTGAAGTTTAGCAGTGATTTTAGCTGCATATTAGAAAATACCAGAATTAGCTCCTGCCCGAAAACCCAGAGAAAACCAAAGAAAAATATGGAAGAATAGCCCACCTCTCCTAATCTTCTGCAGCTCCGCCTTCCCGATGTTCTCCTATCTGTCTTCCTTTCCGCCTCTTCCACCTCTTTCCCTTCACTACCACCTCTCTCACCATGCCTCCTTCCAAGTGGATGCCCCACTGACCTCCTGACTTTCCTGAGACACCCCTGCCCCGTAACCGGCGCCTTCAAATCCTCCTCTGCTAAATTTGCCCTGTTAAGTAATGAACTAATATTCACCCACCTCCTCTCACTCACTTGTCCTCCACCCAGAGTATATTTATGCTCCGTCACAGGTGTACCCACACTATACCCAGAAGCCCGGCTATCTCCATTACCCGAATTGCGCACAGTCGCAAGCATTGACTTCCTAGGCCTACCCGAACCGCGCTTGACGACTCCATCGGGCAATATAGTCCCCGCGGGAACAGATTGTGTTGGAGTTCGAGGTCCAGGTGTGCCAGATGAAGTTCGTTTCTTGAGGTTGAAGGCTTTGCGTTTATTCCCTGAGCTTCAAGGGCGGCCGGGGCCTCTTTTGACAGGAACGGGAGTGACTGGAGCGACTGCATCGCCCCTTTGGCAGACTCTGACTGGTGCTAGTGATGTCTCAGCTGGAGTCACTTTTTGCGTTGATTTTGCGGCAGAGGCTGGAGCGCCTTGTGCTATAGTTGTTACAGCGGGGGTAGCTATCGTCAGTCTTTTTTGGCGTCGGCAAGATTGGCTGGTTATTCGCATCCACAGGCAGCGGGTGTTTCCTCGGCCTTCCCCTTCCTCTCTCTACCGGCACTTGCGGCGGCGGAGGTGGTGGAGGAGGAAGAGGCGTAGACTCTTTATCTGGCTCCGGAGAAGCCAACCCCTGCTGGTAATCAGCGTTGATGCTGGCTTCCCCATGCGCCCTGCCCTGTACAGGGCCACCCGCGCCTTCGAGTATCACAGTAGGCATGTTGCTTCATGTCTTTTTAGTATATCCGGTGAGTAAGTTTACTTACAGCGTTTTGCTTTCCACTCCCCTCTGGCCAGTAGCCAGTAAAGGACGTTTGCCATGTCAATATAAATCAAGGCATAAAGTGTAAGCAGGTGCGTGGGCTGGTTAGCAAGGCATTGGATGAAAGCTGAAAATAGGTCGTGTAGGAAGGAGGTGACTTTAGCCCAGGGCGAGGCAGTAAGACATCTTGGTGATTGAATAAGTGTATGTATTGGGATGGAGGGGTGTTTGGTGAATTTTGCTTCAAATCCCCGTCTCCCAATCGTCAGACCCTTCATCACCTTTCAGCTTCATTCTCCAGTCCCCAGGGAGTAATCTTCCCTTGGCTCTACCTAGAGGAAGGAACTCGTATCCTGGTCCACCCTGTTTTTTGATTTGAGTACAGATTGCTTGCATGAACGGTGGTTTCCCTTTGGCAATTTGTCGTTGGGCTGATTGCATGTCTTTCAATCCAATGTGCCAGCCAGCCTTCGTCTGCCCTTGCGAGTGCCTCTTCGAAACCTGCCCGTGTCATTTCGGTACCCCAAAAAGCGATGAGTGGTGGTGGAAGCTGCCGGGTCGACCCACTTGTAGTTTCGACGTAAAGGAAAGTAGGGAAGTAAGGAGGACGAATGGGGCAGTGAAGTTTGCGTTGAGCTCAGTGCCATGGGATTCACCAACATCTGGGTTGCCTCCCGCGTCTCCTCCTCCTCCGAGGATATACTACGTGTCCTAACCCCCGTGTGTAGAGAAGCGGCCCTCCCATCCACCGTAGTCGCCTAACAAATTCCCCGGAGAAATAGTAGTAGTGCTGTGACGGGGCACGAGGTAATCCAGTAGGGAACCCCATGATTCCCCACATCCCGCTCACTCGGTCACCTCGTTTGTCGTGTCTAAGAGAGATGTTAGCAATGCCAGAAATCAACTATTTTAGGGGTATTACTACCTCCTTCATTCGTTGTTGAGCCCTGAGGGAGATGTTAACAATGCCGGCATAATGAGGTGCGGAGTGTCCTTACCTATGCACAAACCCTCTCCCGCATCTGCTGAGTCTTGGGAGAGATGTCAACTCTGCTAGCATACTCAAGTCGGGAGTGCTCCGTCTGTCTTATCTGGCAAGCCTTGGGAAAAAACGAGCTATGCTACTAAAACCCGCTCTGAATATGTTCTCCCTATGCCTGCCCAGGTGTCTGTGTGCTGTCTACTTCGCGGTATTGATTGTTTGCCGCCTTGATTGCTTCAAGAACGAGCTGTGAGAACTAGGGCGAAGAGAAAGAAATAAGCACTGCGCCTGTGGCGTGGTATCGAGAGTGGAACGGGGGGGGTATGGTACCGGAGTTTTGTTTGGATTCGTTTCCTTATCCCAGGCTGGAACTCGTGCAGTATTGCTAGTAGTCAGCAAGCAGGCTGTATCGCATGTACAGAGTCTCCAGACGATTATCACGGAAAAATCTCTAATCCAAATTCTGTAGTAGACGTACAATCACAAGAATGCCCTAACATCTGAGAGGTCAACTTATGGAGGCCTCTATGTTCAAGGAGCAGCCGCACAGCGGCACAATGCCCTCCCATAGCTGCCCACAACAAAGACGAGCGGCTTTTACTGTCTGTTGCGTTGACATTGACATCTTTGTGCTCAAGTAGCATCTGCACAACGGCACCATGTCCCCCTAGAGATGCTGGTTGATGTATCGCTTGACCACCAGAATATTTCCGCAGTCGCTCCGTGACTGTCAGCTTTCGATAGCCTGTTAATTGATGTTGCCTATTTTTCTCTTTCGAGTTCGGTGTACATCTGTTAGACATCGGGTAGTCGTAAGCAGCTGTGCATATGCAATTGATACACACACCTTGGCTACCTATTGCTAGAGAATAGCATTCCACAATTCCCTGTCGCTTTTGCTAATCGTCTCTAAATTGACAGGCACCATTCGCCGATAGTGAGTTGCAGGGACAAGAACCTTTATGCATGCATTATTAGTGCATCAAAGTGGAAGGGAAATACCAGCCTGAGCTTGCAACTCCTGTTGCATGTCCTGTTGCGTGTGCATTTGTTGTAGTCGTGGTGAAAGTGAAGCGGAGAGGTAGTAGGGGTTTTGGTATTTAGTTGAGATGTATGAATATCGGAAGTTGATGGAGATGAGTGATATCTAGGTGGGGGATAATTTGGGGATAGGTAGGACGAGGGCCACAACCAGACTAGCAGCAACCGGTTAGTTTCTGGAAACCGGTTAGAGCCAAATCGTTTGTAGTGGTTGGGAAATTGGATACATACTATGAGTCCTGTGGGTACTAGAAATGGCCTTTCCATCCTCCAGTTGTAAATCTGGTGTCATGTCGTGATCAGGCGTATGCTTCAGGTGCAATTTGTTCAAAAACGCCAGAACAGTCTCTTCACTGTCACTTTTGAGGAAGCACGAGAATCTAGCCCGAAGCTCCGGACCGTTGGCCTGGATAGTGTATGTTTTTTCTATCACGTTGGATGGATCTGATCTGTTGATTCTTGGGGATAGGAGCGTGTGAGTGGTTGAGAACGCCGGGAGTGGATAGGGACTGATAGGTCGGCTTTTCATTCGAGATCTCTCCGAGCTCAGTGCGGGGGGGTGCCTGTCATTATTTGGGTGGGTGGGCTGACCAAGGTTCCTGTGGTATGATTGTTGTAGGTAATGATAATATTGAAGTGAGTTCGTTGGCGTTTAGTAGTCTGGTTCGTTTAGTCTTGAGAGATGAACAAAGATTGGGTTTAGTAAAAGAAACACTAGCGGCACCACTAGTCTGGTTACCTAACAAATGTTACACACATACCACTAGCATGAGAATTTCTACTTGTGATGGAAATTTCTAGAACAGCCCTCCCCCCCAAAGTCGAGGCTCCAATACGCCGGACACATTCGGGTATTGTGGCGGCGCAGTGCTACTAAGGAACGAGCAACCTGCTTATTAGTTGAAAAGCCAAACCTCAAGCGACGGGATATACTGTATTGGTATGGCATCCAAAAGTAACATACCCCTAACCAAGGGGAGCGGGCTGCCTCGTAGATCATGTCCAGACTGAGTTAGTCTGAGAAATGAAACCACGAGAGCGAATCAAAAATGGCTCTCCACGCTATCCCGCCAGTTGCGTGAGGATCCCTGATAAGATTGAGAGTCAGATAAGGAGATAAGGTTATCAGCTGAGTATTAAACAGACCGATTTATCTCATCCGCTGAGACTCATCCGCCAAACTACCAGTGCGAACGCGCCCTCTACGTACTTGGCATGAACTATTTGCAAAGACGCCTTTCTTATGCAAGTCGCTGTCAGGTAGGTCGGCTTCCTTCTCCCAGGTCCACTCTATTAGTTGTAAGAGCAATATTCCCATGGTCTTCCAATTTACCTATGCTCACCACTGACATTACTAGGTACGAATCACCCTACCAGCTCACATTGGCTGCTACCGGCTCTCCCAGGGATGGGTTCACTCACATGGGTTCCTCCGACACAGATTCTCAGGCCTAGGCGCTTCTGACTCGGATTTCCTTGGATAGGATCTTTTCGCTCAGGTGGGTTCACTGGCTCTCTCAGCATAGGTTCGCTCAGGCTGGCTCACATAGGCTCTTCCGGCACAGGATCTCAGGCTTAGGCATTTCCGACTCGGATTATTTGGATAGGCTCTTTTGGCACAGACCCCCAGGTTTACGCAGTTCCGACTCGGATTTACTTGGATAGGCGCTGTTCACTCAGCTGGGTTTTCTGCCTCTCTCAGCATAGATTCGCTCAGGCTGGCTCATATAGGCTCTTTCGGCGACCATCTTTCCAGCGATCAACTTTCCCAGAGATACCCAGCGATATTTGCAGCGATACCCAGCGATCTTCCCAGAGATTTTCCCTTTTGCAACCTTCCGAGTTGATACCCCGCAATATTTGCAGCGACATTCCTAGTGACATCTTTCCAGCAATCTTCGGAGTGATACCCCTAGGAGTATTTGCACCAATACCTCCGCCGACATCCCCAGCATTACCTCCAGCGATATTTCAATACCCCAGTTGCTAGCAGCATTGCCAGTGGGGGCCCTCTTATCCGAATTCAGACTCGCTCACCCAGGTCAGGCTAGTCACCCTCAAGCTCAGGTTTTTCCTCCACAAAGGCTTTCTACTCTCTTAGGCCTCAGTAGATCGGGAAAGGGTTTTATCAGGTAGACGGGAGAATCAGGCAGAGGGGAGAATACATGTTGCCGGCATAGTTCGCATTTTCCCTAAGGCTAGGATCTCGGCAGGTAGACGTAAGAACACTCTTCAGACCCGATGCTACCGACATAGCTAACACTTCTTTTAGGGCTCAGCAGTTGGTGCCCCCGAGACTGTGTTCTCGTTGCCCAGACCATATTCCCTTTCCCGAGACACTGTTCTCTTTCCCGAGACACTGTTCTCTTATCCAACAGCCCCTACATGTCTGCCATGCCCTATCCTTTGAAGAATTCACATCGACAAGCAGCAGCCCTTTTCGGTACGCACCACCGCTGGCACAACTTGGCCCTCAAACCCCACCATCACAAGCAGCAACGCAACCAGACTCATCATATCTCGCGAACACGTAGCCCCAAACCTCGGCGTCACAACCAGACTACCGAGGGGAGTTTTGTGATGGGAACGTGTTGGTGGTATAATACAATGCTATCATGCCATCACTGACCCAGAAAGCGAAGGAGACGGCATCTCTGAGGAAAAGGCTAGGTGAAGTGGTTGCAGAGCTTGATTCATACAAGAACGAGTAGAGCCTGCGGGAGGGGAATAAGAGGCTGAAGCAAGAGCTTCGGGAAGCACGCAAAACTGCGGCAAAGCAACTACGACCCAGCTAAGAAAATTGAAAGGTTGGACTCTGTTATGCAGAAGTCATAATACAGTCACTCCTGCCAGCAGCTACACGGCAGATTAAAGAAAGATTCATGTTGGGAGTTGGTGGGGCAGAGCTGGAAAGGGAGGAAAACGAAAATGGGCATCAAAGCAAACGGCTGGCATTTGGAGCCTCTCCAGTACTCCTTCTCAACTATAGAGCTACTCTGGGCGAAGAGTTTGGATGTTGATGAGCAAAAGCTCAAAGACACGTATACGTAAGTACTCCTTACCGTCTCAGTGTCGTTAATTTACTAACCAGTAATCATGACACCCTAGGGACAATTACGGAGAAGAGAACGAGTTATACACCAAAAGCTCCCCTCTCGTGTCCTTATTCGTGCCGGCAAAGTGGACAAAACTTTGAATGCGCTGCGTTGTGGTCCCGCGGGAGAGAGTGCGGTTGACGATACAGTTATAGATTGTACGGAGGTGAGGTCGGAAAAGGAGGTCGGCCTAATCTTATCTGATTGTGCGGTGCATCGGGGTCCCTTCGCTCACGCCGCCAAAACGCGAACTCCGCCGAAATGAATGTATTGAGGCATGCACCGCACAACAACTCCCCGCCTCGACTCCTGTATCCCCTAACATACAATACCAGCCTTCATGACCATATTCTCGTAATACCCCTCTCCAAACCCAAGCAGCGTGCGCCATGAGTTAACTCAAACACGCACTACAGGTTATCTCTTCCGGGCCCCAAAACAAGGTCTCCCGGAACCACTCACCCCAGCTAAAGTTTGCCTTTGGCCGCGTATGCACTCGTTGTGTCTATGCCAAGGATATGAAACATACGGGCTTTGGTTGTGCCGGCTGTGACTTTTGTATGCCAAATCCGAAGGTTGGAATTGCTCCACCCACTTTGGAGTCTCTGTTCTCGGACAAACCAATATGGGTCAAAGGGCGGGCGATGAGGAGGGCTGGGACGCAGTCGGCGGGTTTTTGTTTTTCGGCTACCATTTCAATTAACTTTCAGGAAGTGTTTGACCAAGCGATTTCGCGTTCTTCTTTTGTGTCTTGTGTTTTTTTTCTTCTTTTTTTCTTCCCTTTTTCCCTTTTTTCCTTCTTTTCTTCCTACCCCCCTTTCAGACATCTATTGAGAGTGCGAGGTTACGAGTGCGAGCATGGTTAAGAGAGAAGATGGATTCAGCAGTGAAGTTATCTAGGAGATCGCAATAGGCTTGTGTGCTATGGTTCCTGTGCTATATCCTTTTATTTTATCCTGCTTGCTTAAATTCAGACCGTTTTATTCCATCACTCTGGTTTCTACGCGCAAAATTCAAACCGTTCATTTCCAGCTCATGATCATAGCCTTGCATTTGCCGAGAGTATTTCCTACATCTATCACCTTCCCGAGTTCTACATTCTAAGGAGGACTTGTTTTAGGGCAACGGCCAAGTTAATCTGGCCACGCTAATGCCTATACTATAGAATTTGCATAGAGGTTGAGGAGTGCCAAGTATGTTTCACCTCGGCTGTTCTCACCCATAATAGTATAGGCAGGTCTCTCAAGTACCGGTATTGAGTAATACACACAAAATTGCAATTTCTTATATAGGGCCTTGAGTTCCATAGTACCTATTGGAGTAGGTTAACGCCTGATAGTGCTTATAGGGTGGCATATATTAATGGGAGGAAGGATTCGGATTCATATGAACATACCTATATCTGAGTCTGCTGTACATCAGGGTCCCGCCAAAGCGCCGACCTGACTTTCAGTTCACTTTTAAGACGCGAGAAATCAATATTATCTGATCGATCGAGTAGCCATCTTGATATTACGAATTACACTGGCTCCCCCCACCGGGCCCGAATATGGGTACTGAAATATATAAAAATAAACAACAAAAATCCCCGGTTGTGAGAATGGGGTAGTACGGGTTTGAGAGTTGAAGATAACACCTAGGTTGATCTCCCTAATATGCTGTAAATCACCCTTATATACATATGTATGTCCTAAGTAATATCTATTACAGCTTCTATATACAGGTATGCGACAGAAGTGTTGGCCACCCTGGGTTTAACAAGTGTAGCACATGTCACATGACCACAAAGGTACTAACTTGTATGGAGATTAGCGTATCTTGGCATATTTTTCGGGTAGACCTGCCATTACTTTGTCCCTAGTTCGATTGGGAGTTCAGGGTAACACTCCTTGGTTCTTTAGCCCCATCAGCAGTGGACCGGGAGTTGTGCAACATACTGAGGAGACGATTATCAGAAGTGTTTGCGAAACGCCTGTTAACAATCCTTTCGTAAAAGAAACAAAACTATATTTCCTCCTTATAACAGGCTACGCCACCCGCCGCCCAAAAATCAACAACAGAATACCGAAAGCAGCAACTGAAAACCTGAAACAGAAACAGCATACCCGAAACAGCAAACTTCTTGTGAAAACAATAAAGAAATCAAACATGAAGAAAAAGAAAACCCCTTAGACAACCGCTCATGGGCAAATTTGCAACCCCTTCAAGTGAAGTAAAACCTGCAACCGATAACACCGTTAGTACTGAAATCACTGTAGTTTCCTTCATTGACATACAGTGACTTACTATTCCCCAAATCAGATCATAATTAACCCAATATGCCTCGCGAATCGCTTCCTACGTGTCTCGACAGGGAGACCCAACGCAATGAGCAATTGGTTAATTTCGGGACCTACCACCTGTTAGGGTTAATTTGTTTTTGTTTGCCTGGATTTCGGATACATACCACGAAGTCTGTCAAGTTGACCGCTGGTTTGGGGGAAATTTGCAATAGGTTGGTTGCTGACCATATAGTGGTTCAAGGAGAGTGTTGGGACGAGTAAGCGAAGAGTTGATCAAACGTGCAGAATTATTGCGCTCACTAGACCCACCGGTGGCAGCCACTTTGTCCTTAAACAATTGAATACATGATGCATGAACATACAAACGTAACAAATCACCCCGAATCTGGTCCTGCATCTGCCTTAGTCCTCGGTCTCTTCATTGAAGCCTCCAATTCATTCGTCGAAGCGTCCGCTGGATACATTTGAAGTACCTGTCCCTGGTTTACCACAGGAAGGTTTGGTATTAATGCCATTTCGTGTGAAATAGTGCTGAATGCATTCGGCATATTTGGGAGTTCCGATGATTAGCTATTTCGAAAGAAGAGTATGAGTCCATTTTGTTGTATTATATGTCTCGATATTGAGATATTCGTGGTGGACACGAGAGGAGAGCTTTTGGTGTATTACTCGTTCTCTTCCCCGTAATTGTCCCTAGGGTGTCATGATTACTGGTTAGTAAATTAACGACACTGAGAGGGTAAGGAGTATTTACGTATATATGTCTTTGAGCGTTTGCTCATCAAACTTCCAAGCCCTTTGTCCGGAGTAGCTCAATAGTTTTGAGAAGGAGTACTGGAGTAGTTACAAATGCCAGCCGTTTGCTTTGATGCCCATTTTCGTTTCCAGCTCTGCCCCACCAACTCCCAACATGAATCTTTCTTTAATCTGCCGTGTAGCTGTTGGCAGGAGCGCCTGTATTATGACTTCTGCATAGCAGAGTTATTCTTCCAACCCTTTCAATTTCCTTCCCTGCCCCATAACCGGCACCTTCAAATCCTCCTCTGCCAAATTCGCCCTGTAAAATAATGAACTATTATTCACCCACCTCCTCTCACTCACTTCTCATCCACCCCAGAGTATATTCCGTCGCAGGTGTACCCACGCTATACCCAGAAGTCCCGTAGGTTGATTAGCTTGAGGAACTCATCCCCGTTCAGCTGAGCAACTTTGAAAGCCTCAACGATGGATGACGACTGAAGCATGGGGGTTGGATATTGCAGTGTTTGCCCGAAATATTATTCATGAACTTGCGGGGGGATGGGTGGAACTTCATGAGGGCATTGACAATTGTCAGGCTCGCGTCAGGGTGATTCCAACAAAGAATAGCTTAATTGGAGAGAAGAAGCTCCTTTGACCCCAAGAGCCGCAAAGAGCTGAATCTGGTTCCGTCCGTATTCGTTGAGGAGAGGAGCTACATATCGAGTACCTAATGGATAGTACTCCATCGGGCAATATAGTCCCCGCGGGAACAGATTGTGTTGGAAGTTCGAGGTCCAGGTGTGCCAGATGAAGTTCGTTTCTTGAGGTTGGAGGCTTTGCGTATATTCCGCTGAGCTTTTAGGGGGGCTAGGGCCTCTTTTGTTGCCAGCAGTGGGGGCCAGTCTGTGGACTTCGGTTGGGGTTGCTGGCGTCTCCATTCTGCATACCTCCTTTCGGCTAGTACCTACGGGATACCCTTGTCCCTTTTTGTTCACCAGTCCAATTATAAGCTACCTATTCATAACCAACAAGCCGAAGCAACCCACACACGCACAAATCCCCGAACGGATTAGGCAAGAGCATTGTGCATTAGCTATGTTCGGCAGAGCTGCACCAGAAAGGCTTCATAATCACTTTGGCCCCGGTAGTACTTGCATAAATTGTTGCTTGTAAGCTTGTTCCAACCCAATAGACCTCGGTTGGGGTTACTGGCGTCTCCATGTTCTGCATAGCCTCCCCCTGTATTACATCCTGACTCGTTGCCAGAGTCGTTGTAGTAGTCGTGCTTATTGGAGTCGTCATGTATCCTCAGGCATGCGATAGAGCTCAAACCTTGAATGTGTAAGCAATTACTCAAAACAATGATCTCATGGAACGATGGGGCATACTTCTTTGGTAATCGGTGTACAACACTAAAGGTCGCCGCGTTGGAGCACAAAATCAAAGCCAATGATGATAGCGGCAGTGCAGCAGTGTAGAACAACAGTTGCTGGACGGATATCTCGGTGAATGACTCATGCCTTTGTCTCGAAACCGATGACTACACAATTTGGAATAATATTTCGCCATTGATAACCAGGAAGTCAGTGCTCCTTAGCTGAGGCCACCCGTACGAAGCATCACAGCTTGATTGATTATCGTACACGGCCTAGTGACATTCCTTGCCCAAGTGCTGAGCTTGAAGCTCATTCACCTGGAGGAGTTTCTCTGACGGCATTGCTTTGTTTGGAAAATGGAACCCCCTCGTCGGCTTGGTAATCGGTGTTGTTGCTGCGCCCTGTACAGAACCTGTTGTTTTATCCGCGTCACAGCAGGCATGTTACTTCACGGCCTTTTAGTGTATCCAGTGGGTAAGTTTACTTACAGTGTTTTAATCTCCACTCCCCTTGGCCAGTAGCCAGTAAATGACGTTTGCCACCACACGGTAAACAAGATGTAAACCCCGGAGTCCTCATAGGTGTTCGACCACCTGGAATCCCATCACTGAGATTGTATATATAATAGTATCCGCTTTTTTACTTCCCACGAAAAGGCCAATCAATCCAGTAGTCATGGCTAGGTGCTGGATATGGTCTGTGTAGGTTCTGATTGTAAGGTGAAAGGCATGCTCAGTGCCTGTAACCAAAATCGAAGACTGCATAGATCAGGTTCACAGCCAGTATCCTTTTACATACCTCTCCACGGAGTTTCGAGCAGCACAATTAGAAAACGGAATTTTTGACAACCGGCTGCAGCTCTTCAATATCAATGTCCATCGCCATAGGCAAGATGACTCCTCTTGCAGACGGACAGTAAGGCCATAGGGCAGGGACTGTAGTCTTCTATATAAATAGCAAGGTTATGTGGACACGGGTAGTTTCCTGAAATGTGGATGTGTGTTTGATGCAATAAGAGAGGTTATGCGAATAAATTCAGTTAGGGTATCCATGCGAGAGAGTAGAGAGAGAAGAGGGAGGAGAGAGCAGAGAACATATCTAATATTCTAGGCTAAGCTTGGCGATAACGCTAGTCTGGTTGACATGTGTTCAGTAGAGGATCCGTGTTGTATAACAAACCTACACAACTCTTAGTCTGGTTGGCACAAGCCCCTCGGAAGAGGTAATCTTCCATCATATAGCATCAGGCATCAAGGACTGCCCGTTGGGGTATGGCGGTCATAGTCTGGTTAATAGTCTGGTTGGCACAAGCCGCTCTCCTAGAGCTCTGGTTAATGGCGGTCAGGGGGATTCATATGTTGGTCGGAATGTCATTGAGCGGTATCGGGTGGTCGAGATATACATTTCTCACTCAGCTTATTTCTAGAAAGAACCTAAAAAAAAGAATACAGAATGACCCCGGAAGTTAGAAATCAGTGTCCCAACCCAAAACACCAGAATCATCAGTAGAATCAGCGTCGCCGGATATTGTAGTGGTTGATTGAATGCACTTTTAACCATCATACCATATCATACTCACCACACTTAACACCATATCACACTCTCACACAATAAATAATATTAGTCTTGATACTGATTTATGTTTCTCGTGCCCTAGTTCATGCTCCCGGCATAGATTGCGGATCTGAATACATCTGCAGGGTAAAACTACTTCAAATCGTTCCACTGAAACAACCTCCCCCAGGTTGAAGATGGCAGGTAGGCCTGCTAACTTATCTTTCGAAATTTGATCGTCGCTTGAAGCATGCTTCTTGCACAGATTCAATGTATCAATACACCCACAAGATAGGGTTGCCACGTACTCAAATTCAATGGTAAAGGGCTCTTCGTTGGGGTAGTTTTGGTCTGTGACGGTGAGCAATTCGCGGGGCGCATGGTCGCTAAATAAGCCGGTTTGCGCAAGAAGGTTTCAAAAATGCTGGGTGGCCGGAGATGCTAGAGTCCTGTAGGACGGTGTGAGAGATTTGTGTTGATGGAGTATGTTGTTAACTGGGGTGTTAGGAGGCCAAATTCATTGATAGAGGGGCAGCGCCGATATGACCTGCAGTTGGTTCTATCGCCAAAGTAGTTGCAGCCTATTTTGGGTCTTGAACACAAGAATAATACTCAACTCAATCCAATGCACTGAGGAGACAATTGTTAACAATCCTTTTGTAAAACAACCAAACCTATATTACCTACTACGCTACTCACCCCTCAAAGATCAAGAACAGAATACCAAAAACAGCAACGGAAAACTCTAAAACAGAATCATAATATCCGGAATAGCTAACTTCTTGTGAAGAAAAGGAAAACCCCTTAGACAACTACTCATCGGCAAATTTGTTCCATTGAAGTGAAACCTGCAATTCATAACACCATTAGTACTGACATCACTTTCATGGACATAGAGTGACTTACAATTCCCCAAATCAAAACGCAATTAACCCAATATACCTCGAAAATCTCTTCCTACGTGTATCGACCGTTCCGTCGACAGGAAGGCCCAAGGCAATCAGCAATTGGTTTAGCTCGGGACCTACAACCTGTTAGGGCCAAATTGTTTTTGTTTGCCTGGAATTTGGATACATACCACGAAGCCTCCCAAGGTGACCGCTGGTTCGCGGGAAATTTGCAATTGGTTGGTTGTTGATACCATATAGTGGTTCAAGGAGTGCGTTTGGACGAGTAATTGAACGGTTCATCAATCGTGCAGCAAAATTGCGCTCACTAAGACCCACTGGTGTTAGCCACTTCGTCCTTAAACAATTGAATACATGATGCATCAACATACAAACGTGCCAAATCGCGGCGAACCTCCCGCCGAAGCCGCCTGAATCCCCGCCGAACCTCCCCCCGAAGCCGCCTGAATCCCCGCCGAATCGTTCGCTGGATATCTTGCAGTATCTGTCCCTGGTTGACCACAGGAAGATTAGGCATTGCTGCCATTTCGTGTCCAATAGTAGCAAACGCATTTGCCATATTCTGGAAGTTTGGCTGCTGGTTAGCCATTTGATACCCAGATACAATTATTCGTATTGGAACTGTCCTTCGTACTCGTAAAGTAGTCTCGTCGTAAAAGGCGGTTTGTTGTAATGGGAATTGAGACAAGCAGAGAAATATAGTTGTATGGGGAATTGAGACAAACACAGAAAATATTTGTCATTTAGTATCGTAGTTTGCCAAGAGTATTCATTTGACATTTATCTCTCGAGACTAGTCACTAGCGACCTTGCAAACGAACGTTTATTGATTATCTTGATTGATGTAACTCAACGAAAAGATAAGGCTTATCTAAATCATGGCCTGGGTTGGAACGTCCCCATGCGAGGAGATTTTGCGACTTGGACATCAATATCGATAATGGGCTGTCAAAAGCGTTTTTTCATTGACGATCGGAAGATACTAGATATGTTTCTGGAGCGATTCATGCGGATCGTGAGAGTGGGGTAGTGGGTAGTCTGGTTAGGTAGTGGGGGGATAAAGGAGTTTAAGAGTTCAGGGTAGTGCCTGAGAAAGTTGAGGGTAATATAGCTATAATGTTAATCCCTAATATACTCCAAAGTACCCCTGTATATGTCCTAAGTAAGGCTTATTATAACTTCTATATAGCCGATTGCAAAGAAACGCTTTGCAAGTTCTTTCAGGGTAACCCCAAAAAACTCCGTAAAAATTAAGCCATGAGGGCGTAATTTAGAGCAAAGTGCATGCGGTGACGAGGAGTGGCCCATAAGGGGAAAAAAAGAAAGTTGTTTTAGATACTATCTAGTATTCTTGACTAAAGTTTTTTTAGTTAACATATCCAGTACTCGTCTTATTCGCAAGTTTTTACTGAATATTGGTGATTTGGAGCAATATGATGCTACCCTCAACTATCTCAGATGTCACCAGAACTATAAATGCTTAGGACATATCTAGGGGTGATTTTGAGCATATATTGCAGCATGCACCCTAAACGGTATGGCCAGATTGGGCAGATGCTAAAATTTAGGTACTACATATGATTATTTTCAGCTTTATTCTTCTTTTTTGGTCACGATTGGTGTCTTGGGGTGTCTTTGGAGCGTAAATTTACGTGTGGTGGAAGTTTTGAAATAGAAGTTCGCAGTATTATGGCTGCAGTGTGAGCCTTCGCTTCGTCCCCTCGGTTATTGTCTCCAAATATTACTAATAATTGGAGATTGAAACCATCCGCTATCTCACTTGAATCCCTGAATGTTCAGGGCAACAACTATCTTCAATCTCCGTCCCAAGCGTGCCAGCAATCCTCTAGTCTGGTTCTCCAAGCCCCCGGAGTCAATGACAGACCTACCGGGGCAAACTACTAACATCTCTATGAACAGGGACTAGTGGGGAACGCGGGTTATTGGTGGCAGGGTAGATGACGGGAGTTGGGAGGTGGTGTAAGCAAGCGGGCTCTGTTGAATATATCGTGCCTCTACCTCATACTACCTTTACAAAAAGGGGGTAGTCCTGGCACCATGATTTGTGCAGGATATGCTTTCAGACCGCCTAATCTTTTTTAACTTGCGGGGGTGGTGACAAAATCTGTACATACTCTTCCTTCCGCCAGAGAAGAATCCCTTTTTTTCGGTTACAAAAATTCTGTGTGTGTAGAGGGCAATAAAGTAGTCTCCTGCCTCTCTTCCCAAACGAAACAACTCCCCCACCACGGGTATTACAATCTACTCCTGCTGTGGCTTCACCGCCAAACCCGAATCGACCCCACCCTACTCCAAATTTTTCTCCCAATCCCCCAACCCTTTTCTCGACCATCCACTCAACCCTTCTTACCCACCACCATCGCACTCTCCCTCCTCCCACTACTCACCATCCTCCCGTCCTGGCAGAGAAAGCACACTCTCAGCCCATCCACCCAATCATCGTCGACCGTGACTCCCGCGAGCCTGGTTAACGGCCCGCATTCGCCCAATATTTCAAACTTGAGATCGGTGTCCTCGGAGTAGCGGGATAGTTTGCCAAAGAGGTTGTCTTGCAGTTGGGCACATAAGTTGATGAAGGCTAGTATGTGGTGGGTGTGCATGCGAAGGTTGAGCGTGGCGAGTGGCCCCGTGGGGGAGGTGGATTTCAGAGGTGCGCCGGGCTGCAAGCAATAACAAAGGTAGGGGATTAGTGATATCAGTAGCTGTTTTTTTTCTGTTTGTAGTTGCTAAAAGGTATGGGTTTATGATGAACAAAGGGGAAAGAAACCAAGAAGAAAAACAAGAACGTACTGTCAATGGTAGTCTCCTTTGGTGTAATAATCACTACACAAGGATGTAGAGTTTTATCCTGATAGTAGATATTCACGAGCTCCTCGCAGAAACTGTTGCCGCAAGTCTAGTTCCAGGTGTTTCATGGGCAGTCGACCCTTTGACCCAGAGATCGCCCTTGTTGTTCTTGCAAACCTCGACAATGGAAATGTCTTCTGGAGCCTAGAAAAAAATTATGTCAGCTTATGTGGGGGGAATCCAATCCATCTTTAAGTTGGAGGAGGATTTACCTAATAATACAGTCTGAACTTCCCACAACCGCCAAACTCACTATAACCCGCCGCCACAGTCCTCTACACGCCCAATTCCAACCCCCGCAGATACCACATCCCCCATTGTGTCCCACGGTCCAGCACAACTCGCCGATAATCGAGCCCCCATCTAGATAATACAGGCGAACCTACCAGCAGCATCAGCTCCTATGCCACCCACATCCACAAAACTTGTTCCATTTACGAAATAAGGGGGGGGGGGAGGAACAGACTCACTTCATTCCCATCACCATAAGCACACGCCGCC
>Ga0307511_10001374_pt1 | contig 25755 bp, 13 predicted proteins | sample 13_EM_MG_FD_200266 | JGI IMG/M metagenome (GOLD analysis project Ga0307511, IMG submission 200266) | Populus trichocarpa ectomycorrhiza microbial communities from riparian zone in the Pacific Northwest, United States - 13_EM | ecosystem: Host-associated > Plants > Roots > Unclassified | place...
GTTAGGTCTCTTGCTCACCTCTTTTTTCTTGGTAGAACTATTTGGCTGTATGTTTTGTGCTAATATATATTTAACTAACTTCCGGGACAAAATCCTATATATTATTTGTTTAATTACTATCTTGGAAGTTTGGTAAGCTAAAAGCCCTCTCTTAAGCTTAAAGTTTTGTTAAATTTATACTTTGGTTCCTTAAGTTTTGAAATTATATGGTTTAGTATAAAACTTCATTTTATTCATGGTTTGATCCTAGAGTTTAAGGGAAGAGAGTGATTCAATGGAAAATAACAAAGAAATGAGAAAGAGGTTGGCTGTTTCAATTTAGTTCACCAAAATAGCTAAATTTGTTGTAAAAGTATTAAGATGTTTTTGGCTTCCTGATCATTTGGAAAAGTAATTTGAGCTTGAGAGTTTTTTTTTTTTGTTTGATTTGTGTTTTTTAACCAATTTGTTTTTTATTTTTTTGTGTTAGATAATTAATTTCTTGAGGTTATGAAAATGTTTTTTTAAAATGTTTTTTTAGATGTTTTCCAGTTAAAATATATGAGAAATTGGATTTTGAGGTTAAAAAAACATAAAGCGTGAGTTTCCGGCCATCTCCGTGGTGGCCGGATTTTAGGCACACAAACAACTCGTCATTTTCTTATGTCTAAAAAAAAGAATTGACAACTTATTGTTTGCCCAATTTAAAAGAAAAAAAAATCAAGGCCCAGTTGAGCGATTCTCATTCGGCCGGGCCCATGCACTGAGCTTATTTTTAAAGGCGAATTGGGCTGCGCAACTGTTTTTTTACTGCCAAATGATATAACTTTCTTCAGAATTGAGTAATTTAGAATATAATATGTATATTGTTTTTAAAATTCTTAGATTAACTAAGAATGGTTCTCTTATGTTATTTTATTTCATTAAAACTTTTACTTCGTTCACATAAACTCATTTTTTTCAGCCATTATTATTTTATTTCATTAATTAAGCGATAATTTTTGTTTTAATAGGTTTATTTATTACGATGATTAATTTTTGTTATTATTCATCATGTACATAACCTCCGTTGTAGGTTTGATGAATTAACTTGTATTAATTTGAAATATTGTTATCTCGATATTAAAACAATTAATCTTGAAATTTCGTTATGCTCTAGAGTTAACCTTGAGTTGCATTCTTCTTTTTTTTTTTTAATTTTTTTTTTTGTTTGATAATGCTGTTATTTTTATTTTAGCTGTAAGCCAATTGAAATGACGATGAATCTTGGAACGAAATTGGGACCTGATAAAAAAAGAAGAACAAATTCTTAGGACTAAAAACTATACAGAGTCAAATTTAGATGAGTTGCTTAGAACTGGATTAGTTACTACTTAACTGCTTTATTGCTATGTTGGCAGCAGCATTGGGTGAAACTCTGTCCTGATTTTTCCAACCTTTTGCTAATAGTATTCATCATCGATCTTGCCACAGGTAGGCTGTCAAGAAATGTGATAATGAGTGGAACGGTTCTCTTCAATGGGAAGAAGAGGAGGCCAGACGCTGGTGTTGTGAGTATTTTCTGCAAATATGCAATAATTAAAGTCCAACTGGATCTGCAAGTTTTATGAGGGAATTCTTATGTTTCAAGTATATATAATGAAATTCAAAACCTGAAAGAAAGCTCTCTTCCGAATGGGAAGCCTTGCTGCAAAAGGAATATGCATATAACAGCAATTTCTTATGCCATATAACTAGCTATAACCAGTGTGATTTAGCTTAATTGAACTTGTTTAGTGATGTACTTTCCTGTGTCAAATTCCAGGCTTATGTGACACAAGAGGATGTGTTATTAGGAACTCTTACAGTCAGAGAAACGATCACTTACTCTGCAAATTTAAGGCTTCCAAATACAATGACCAAAGGGGAGATTGATGATGTCGTAGAAGCAACAATAATGGAAATGGGTCTCCAAGAATGTTCTGATCGGGTGGTCGGAAACTGGCATTTGAGAGGCATAAGTGGTGGTGAAAAGAAGAGATTAAGCATTGCACTAGAAATCCTGACAAGGCCACGTCTCTTGTTTCTTGATGAACCTACAAGTGGTCTTGATAGTGCCTCAGCTTTCTTTGTAATTCAAACACTTAGAAATATAGCTCGCGATGGAAGGACGGTTATATCCTCCATTCACCAGCCAAGTAGTGAAGTTTTTGCGCTCTTTGATGATCTTTTCTTACTCTCCAGTGGTGAAACTGTATATTTTGGGGATGCAAAGATGGCTGTTGAGGTATGAGAAGATTAGAGAAAAGAAACTTACATGCATGATCTTAGAAATACTAAATTAAGCTCATGTTGATTTATTGCAATCTGAATTTTAGTGTCAATCTTCGCAGTTCTTTGCTGAAGCTGGATTTCCATGTCCAAGAAGGAAGAATCCTTCTGATCATTTCCTACGCTGCATAAATTCAGACTTTGATGCCATAACAGCTACACTGAAAGGATCTCAAAGAATTCGTGTATTTATCTCTTCTAACTGAACTTTCTTAGGCGGTATTTTGAGTAGCGCTTCTTTATTACATCACATCACATCACATGTTATAGTAGTGTTGAAGATGCCTGTCAATGTCATTTGAGTAAAAAAAACAAATTTCAGTACACAAGTGTTGAAAATCTTTAGCAAGCTATTTCAGGTTCAAAGATGAACCCTATACTTTCCTCGTAAAAAAAAAGAAAAAAAAATGAAGAGGGAAACAGCACTATTCTGCCTCTGTCCAAACACGAACATGCTCCGATGGATGCCTTCATTCACCTTTTTTGTTTCTTTCAGTCGTGCTATCATGACGACTAATGTGACTGTTCTGTATCTGTCGTATCTATAGGATGTCCCAAAATCAGCAGACCCTTTGATTAATTTGGCAACAGCAGAGATCAAAGCAAGACTTGTTGAGAAATATAGGCGCTCGAATATTGCACAAAAGGTCAAAGCAAGGGTTAAGGATATATCAGCTATTGTAAGCAACTGAAATCTCAGATTTTGCATAACCAATCCTTTTTTCCTGTCATTTAATGCTGTTAATCTGCAATCTCCAACATCATTACATGATATAACTATTCTGTTCTCTGCTATTATTCGGCGCCTATTACTAACACCAAAACTTGTTCTGTGACGTGCACTCCATTTTTCTATCGAAAGCTGTAAGAAACATTATTCTCCGCTTGAAGTTTTTGGTTATCTGATCTGATAAATAACTTTAATGGACAAGCTAAAAGAAACAATCACTGAGCGCCTGTTCATAACAAGTTTGATGAGAAACCATTTGGAAGTAACATGCTAAATGCTGCTGCCTGTTAAACATTTCTTGAAGAAGCTCATTTATTGCAGGAAGGACTAGAAGTTGATATTCGAAGTGGAAGTGATGCAAGCTGGTGGAAACAACTTTCGACACTGACCCGAAGATCATTTGTGAACATGTCCAGAGATGTGGGGTATTACTGGGCAAGGATAGTGATCTACATAGTTGTTTCCATCTGTGTTGGTACAATCTATTATGATGTTGGATATGGCTACACTGCAATCTTAGCCAGAGTAGCTTGTGGTGGATTTATAACAGGCTTCATGACTTTTATGTCTATCGGAGGCTTCCCTTCTTTCATTGAAGAAATGAAGGTAATGATCTTGTTTATGTAGGAAAGAAAAAATATTGCAGAAGAATTAAGAAGTTTGTGCCTGTGAAGATATGATGGCACAGCAGAGTTGTTCTTGGTTTTGTGGTCTTGACTCGTTCTTTGATACTTGACAGGTCTTTTATCGAGAAAAGCTCAATGGCTATTATGGGGTTACAGTGTTTATCCTGTCCAATTACTTATCCTCTTTCCCATTCTTGGTTTCGATCGCGCTCCTCTCCGGGACCATATGTTTTTACTTGGTGAAATTTCGATCGGGATTTAATCATTATGTATTCTTCTGTCTCAATATCTTCGGCTCCATTTCTGTAATAGAGAGCCTGATGATGGTTATCGCTTCACTGGTCCCTAATTTCTTGATGGGACTTATTACAGGGGCCGGAATCATTGTAAGATTAAAATGCTTCAGATCTTCGTTAAGCTTAATTGTTTCTATGTTCACCATCTGATTTATCCGACCACATGCCTCATTTGGTTACTCATGCAGGGAATCATGATGATGACCTCTGGTTTCTTCAGATTGCTGCCTGATCTTCCAAAACCATTCTGGCGCTACCCAGTTTCGTATATCAATTATGGAGCCTGGGGAATTCAGGTAATTCTAACATAAGTTCTGTTCATATCTAGTGGAAATGACTGTGGAGAGGTGTTAGAAGAGAAACGTATTCATGCTTAACGGAATTTCGATAATTCAAGTTTGTTGAACCTCAAGACGAGAATTTATTTCTAATGTGTTTTTCAGAACTAGAAATATTCTCAATACCTGCTTGATGTTTCCTCTTAGGTGCAACAAGAAGCATGTCAACATCTTATCCTAAATGAGATGCCACAAATCTTAGCAGCAAGATTGAAATAAAAGGATCGATGGCATGCTTACATTGTGTATCTTTAATCCATTTCTTTTTGAACTGCAAATACAGGGTGCCTACAAGAATGATTTCCTCGGACTCGAGTTTGATCCTCTAATACCTGGTGATCCAAAAATCCCTGGAGAATTTGTTATCACGCGTATGTTTGGCATTCCCCTGGATTATTCGAAGTGGTGGGATTTATCTGCTATTTATCTTATTCTCGTATGCTATCGGATTCTTTTCTTCATCGTTCTCAAGCTCAAGGAGAGAGCTGTGCCATTCGTTGAGGATCTTTACTCTAAGAGAACCTTGCACATACTTGAGAAGAGGCCTTCCTTTAGGAAGGCACCATCTTTTTCTTCAAGGAGACATCAACCTCTTCATTCACTGTCTTCCCAGGAGGGCCTTAGCTCTCCTCTCAACTAGAAGCACCAATAATATATTGAGCTGCTACAATTATCCAAGTTACAATACTATTTCTGAGGCTTAATTTTATTGTAATGTTAAAGTTCTTGCATATACAGAAACAGATGACGATAGATAGTAGTCCTGTTGAAGGTAAGCAATCATACAGGACTGACTTATTATTTCTGATGGATTTAATAAAAACATACATGGGAAATCATCCAGCTTGTATGTAATATTTATTGTTTTAATTATGCAAATTTCTTCTCTAGACTTGCCGAATAATCTTTTAAAAAAATATATATATTAGAGATTGTGATTTGCAGGCAATTCAGGATTGGAGAAATAAGAATATTGAAATACAAAAGAAAATTATCTTAATTGTACATAATTAAATTTTATAATTTATTTAGTTTGTTTTTTATAAAGTTAATTCAGTTTTATAACTTGATCACGTGTTTTACAAATTAACCCAAGTAGATTTATGTTGTTTTATTATGTCATATATTTTTAGATTGAGTTTTTTTTTTTATCTTTCAATCTTCAATAATGGATTTATTGAGAATTGAGCTTCATAAATTTGTTTTGATTTGCTTTTTATGAGGTCATTATAGTCTCATGACCTTGATCGCAGGTTTGGTAAATTAATCCGGATTGGTTCAGGTCAATTTTTTAATTTACTTTCTATATGGTTATTCTGATCTCATGACTTGAGTCACGAGCTTGACAGGTTAACTCAGGTCAAATGTTTTTGTTATTTTTTAATTGATTTTTTTCAATTTTATTTTTCAACATTAAATTGAATGGAAATTAAGTTTTATAATTTGTTTTGATTTATTTTATATAAAGTTATTATGGTCTCATGATCCAGCTTGGGGATTTGACAGGTTAGTCGGGGTTAACTTGAATCAATTTAATATGTTATTGTTTCAATATTATTTTTTTAAAAAAAATATTATCTTGAATTTGTGTGAATCAATTTATATTTTTATCAATTATTTAAATTGCATTTAAGCATTTCAAAGCAGATAATATCATATCAAATCAACCTCCCCTGAAAAAATGATAGCAATACCCGAACGGTTTTTTATATATTCAAACAAAATTTAATCTAGCCTCCAGCATATCACAGGCAATAAATGTAGTGATTATCTTAAAGCAAATATTAGAGAAGGAAAAAAAGAAAAAGACCCAAATGAATTGGGGTCTTTCTCGTCATTTTAGAATTTCTTTATATATATATATATATATCATAACATTATATTTAATAATCTCATTGATAAGAATAAAAAATTAAAGTTGTTCTATTTTGTTTTTAAAAAAAAAGCATTCAAACCAGAAGAGTAAAAGGAAAGAAAGAAAATACAGTCGGAGAAGAAATTGTATCGTTCCATAGATCAAGTGAGGACTCGAACTTCTGTAAATGGAAAATAAATATATGCGTTGGTCGGTCTTGCTCTCCTTTTTATGGAAGAAAAAAACAACAACAATAATTATATATAAAAAAAAAGTAAAACCCTGTTGTTTTTCTTGGATAATAGTTCCAAATTCTAACAAGTTTTCATAAGTTATTTACGGGGTAAATGAAAATGACGACGTGCCTGTTAGAGTGTGGTTATGGTTATTTTTTAAACTATTTTTTATTTGAAAATGCATTAAAATAATATTTTTTATTTTTCAAAAATTATTTTTGACATCAGCACATCAAAATGATTTGATAACACTAAAAAAATATTAATTTGAAATAAATAAAAAAATAAAAAAATTTAATTTTTTTCAAAAACACTTTTAAAACACAAAAATAAACATGAATTATTGACTTCTTGGATAATGCTTAGGTGCTTAAGTTTTCTTAAAAAATCTCCCTTTTTTGTCTAAGTGCTGTGTCCTTTGTTTTATAAAACGGTTTCAAATATAAACTATGAATCTTATCATATGTAGCAATGCAATGATAATTATATAAAATGCATTAATTAATTAATAGATCATCAATTATGTGCCATCACATTATTAGTAAAACAATTTTAATTAGAATTTAAGGGGTTGTTCAAAAATAAAATAAAACTTTAATTTTATAAAAATTAAATTTAACTTGTCCATTCTAGAACACATGAAACCACAAATGAAGCCGACATTGTTTGAAAATTATTAAGCAGCAATGACTTTGCTTTCAATGCAAAAACCTACTACAGCAGATGATGGTGGCGGTGGTCCCAGAGGAACGAATAAAAGAACATGGAAAATTAAGTTTGTCTTCCACGTGTCGTCCTAAGATTCCACTCCTGAATTAGCACGTTAAAGCATTGATGGCTACAGCTGCTCGAAATCTGGATGATTCATACAGTCCTGGCCAGATCTGAAGTTGATAGAAAACAGTCCTATAATTGCCTAATAAATTTTACTTGACGAAAATTTGATAGAGATTTTTTTTTTTAGAAAAAATTAATCTTTGCTTTAATTTATATTTTTTCTAAGTATAAAGTTAAAAGTTATGGAGGAAATCACACTCATTAGTACTATAAATTATAATAATAATCTATAATTTTTTTTTTTTGCATTTTGGCCATTTTTTTTCATTTAGTTATTGATTTTTTTAATTTAATCCTTGTATGATGTATTTATAAGAATTTAGAGTTAATAATTTATTTTAATTTATCTTTTATATGGTTATCATGATATCAAAAATATATGCTAGCATCGAGTTGATATTAGAAAAAAATAAAGCTAAAAGAAGTGGGGAAAACATTGTTTCCCCACACCCATTAATACTGTGGAATACAATTAAGTATAAAGCTAAAAAGTATGAGGAAAACATTGTTTCCTCGTACTCACTACCACTATGAATTACAATAGTCATCCACAATGTTGTTGGGTTTTTTTTTTATGCATTTTGGCCCTTTTTTTCCTTTGGTTATTGATTTTTTTTTTAATTTAGTCATTGTATATTGTCTTTATAAGGATTTAGAGTTAATAATTTATTTTAATTTTTTATATGGTTATCATTATCGCGATATCAAAAAAATATCCCAACATCGGGTTAATATCAGAAAAATATCATAACATAGCGATATGGTCTATTTTTAAAAAAAATTAGTTAAATAAAAAATAATTTTAAAAAATTAGGTTATTAAACTTTGTGGAGTCAATGACCCAATTTACAAGAGTTTGATGAGGTAACATTGGTTGTCTTGGCTCACAGGTTTAGCGATGGTTTTTCTTTTTATTATTTGAACTCGATTATATGATTGTTTATTTTTCTTTTTATCATATAGTTAAAAAAATACTTTTTAAAAAAATATGTTATTAAATTTTAGAAAGTCCACAGGCATGTTAACGGGTTTATCGAGTTTAACTCTCTTTTTTTAAATTTGTTTTTTGATTTCATCTTTTTATCATAATTTGTTTTGTTTTGCTTTCTATGAGGTTATCGTAGTCTTTATAAAACTTATCGATAATGATTTGACGCTCGATTTTACAATCGTTTATTTTTGTTATCATATAGTTAAAAAAATAGTTTAGAAAAAAAACAAGTTATTAATCCCAATGAAGTCCATTACTTAGTTTGCAGATTTGATGTGTTGACCCAGCTTACCCGATTCACGGGTTTAGCCATCAAACCTGATATGTTTGTTTTTTAATTTGTGGTCCTTTAATTTTTCTACTTTCTATAGGGCTATCATGATCTCAAATAAACTTCTGTTTTAGGATTGGTGCTTGATTTTGCAAGCATCTAATTTTATTATAAAATTAAATAAATATTTTTTATAAAAACAACAAAGTTATTAAACTCATTGAAGTCCATGATCCAGGTCGTAGAGTGACCGAGGTCGATACAATTTGATACCATCTCAATATTTTAAAAAAAATATCGTCTTAAAGTTTTTTTTAAAAGCTACGCTATGTTTTTACCAATCATCAAAGTTGTTTTTGGATCTATTAGATTGAAAGGTTCACTTTATATCAGTTCCCACGCGGTTTAAAAGCTATACTCTTAATATATTTTTTAAAGTTTAGAAAAAGAATAATCCAACTCACAACATAGCGTGGACGAATGTACTAGTATATACTTTTATAACATGTCCATGAACATGAACATTTCTATGGGGAATAAAAATCACATTTTCTTAACAAGCAAAAAATTAATAAATCAATAAATAGTGAAAACATAGGTGTTGCCTCGTGCATATAGATAGACAATCAAAGATATTTCTTTTGATCAACCCAACTTTACAAACCTACCATTTTTTTTTATTGGTTATTAACTCGTATCAAAGTTCACTATAAAATATTAGAAAAAGCCTTTATTTTTTCAATATGAAATTGAAAGCCCATTAATATATATATATATATATATATATATATATATATATATACACATACACACTCACAAGAAAAAAAATTATGTTTTTTCAATGTAAAATAAAATTAAATATATCAATTTAAAATAAAAAGAGATAGTATCTTTTTTGTGAGATAAAAAACTTTTTAAAATAAATTTTTAAACTTTATTATTTATAAATAACATGTATGATAAAGCATCATAACGACATAACCTGTAGATTAAGCTTTTGAGCCACACATTCAAGTCTATCATGGGACTCCATTTATCATACATGTAATGCAAAACCGTTCGAACAGCTGCTTCAAATAACAAATCAAATTACCAAGATCTATTATAACAATGAACAGATTGATCATCAGGTCAAGCAAAACTGAGGTGTCCAGCAATCTAGCTAGTTGCCACTGTTCTTATAAATAAAAAGCACCCAATATTTAAGACCGAAATGGTACACATAATATTGTATCCATTGTATATGGAGGAGTTGGATAACTATCCCCTTACCCGTATGAATGCATGTATAGCTGCTTCAATATGAGTATTCAAAAAAAAAAAAAATTCGATGTTCGTGCCTTTGTGCATGGGCGGCTGATATTTTTATTTATTTATTTTGTTCTCATCTTATTCCCCTTGCTCACATTGAAGAATAATTAAGTAATGTCGCAGGTCCTGCACTATTTTGCTTTGTTCTTAATTATACCTTCACAAACAAGTTATTATGTAATGTTGCAGTCGAGCTGCCAGGCAGTTTGTTAATTGGATGCTGGAATTGATTTTAAAGACCAGCTAGAAATATATTTCATATATATGGAACCTTTTTTAATTTCATAAAAAAAGAGATGGACAATCGTGGACGTCCTAATTAATTAAATTCAGTAGATAAATTGTAAAATAAAATATTCTTTCAGATTATTTCATGACTCCATTTTGAAAAATTGCGTGATTTCTGATACAGGCGGAACCAATTCGAAAAATCTCTATAAATCATGTCAACAATAAAGCATTTATTGGTTCTGCTAGATGGTGACGAAACAAGAACGAAAAACAACAGACTCCAATATGCATTAAGATTGTTATGTGATACATAGCTAGCTAGAGTAGTAAAAATGATGTTGAAATTTTTTTTTACTAGTTGTTGAAATAGATACGACTCTCGTTTTCTGTCCTGCACCTTATTAATGAAGCATTGATGCATGGTAGGTTTGGTGATTAGCATTTGCTGCCTAAGCAACTCTATATCACTGCTTTCACCAGTACTGACCAAAGCTATCAGACCATTTCTGTTACACATTCACTCCTCTATTCTGCTTTTCTTTGCTGAGTTTAGACTTTGGAAAGCCATCTCCCTGTTCTCACCAGAAGAAAGAAAGAAACACTACTCCCTTCAAGCCATCCCTTGACCACAAAGACATAGCGAAAGGACCACCTTTCTTGATTTGTTTCTTATTACAAATTCTCTCTCTTTTGCTGTTCTTTTGCTTTCAAATCCTAACTTGAGAGTAGTTGTTGCATGTTATGGAGATAGAGCAGGTTGTAATTAGCAGTGGTGGAGATGGTGGCTCTGGAGGTGGGAATGCGGAGGCAGGTTTATCTGGAGGAAGAGGAGATCATGGAGTAGGGTCTATGTTCTTGGTATGGGAGGATTTAACAGTGGTTCTGCCAAATTTTGGCAATGGACCTACAAGGAGATTGCTTAATGGGCTAAATGGATACGCCGAGCCTGGTAAAATCTTGGCTATTATGGGTCCATCTGGGTCTGGGAAATCTACCCTTCTTGATGCATTAGCAGGTTTTTGCATCTCTCTGATCCCTCTCTCTGTGGCAATTTTAGTATGGAGTGTAGGATTTCTTTTCTAGATTCATTTCCAAGTACTGATCCAAGGCTAGGAACTTTGTTGCCATGCGCGCGCGCGCGCGCACTAGGAAAACAGCAGTGAAAGCATTAGATATGGTAGAGTGCATGGTTAATTATTCATTTTACAAGTTACATCCAAAGAATCGTAAGCATGCATGCATATATATATATTGTCAAGATTGTCTCTATATTTTCCTGGTATAATTTGATGTTTTCAAACTTCACATAATCTTTCATCGATCTTTATTTTAAAACACTGACCAAACGCAACGTAGTTAATAAATGCAAAGAGAATAATAGCAGTAGCAAAAGCAGTGAAGGAAATAGATCCAAAGGTGCCCAAGTCAAGCACCAGCATTTATTACTAGCTAGGGGAAATCAAAATCTTAACTATGTTCTGCGAACTTGAAAGTCGTTGTCAATAAGCTTAGATTAGATGATGGCTCGAACATGCCACAGGTTTGCCAATGCCTTAATGGGCATGCCGGCACTCAATCTCCCATACATGCTTTTATGATCCCTACCAGTCCCAACAATAACCTAAAGCAATGGTCAGTACTGTTATGTTTTAGTGTATGTTTGGTTTTTTTAAAAATACAATCTTTTTAAAACACGAATCACACCTTGTAAAATTAAAAAATATTTTTTTTTTATATGAATCCCATAAAAAAATCGATCCCAGCTCTGTGCCAAACACGGCCTAGGCCCCTGTATAGGGTTTATTACAATAAAACACACGCATATAAATGCTGGTGCCTGAGGCACATGGAGCTCACAAAGCGTGTGATATATATATATATAAATACGCAATTAACGATGTTGCCATTGTTAGCATTCGTATATTTGTATGTATACATGTGTATGTATGCATGTACATTCATAGCAAGGCTAAAGCCTCTATTGATTGGTCCTAGCCATGTAACACCATGCATAGTCGATGTGACATTGTGAGTGAGGTTTAAATGCACTTGGTGAAGTTCTCAAAACAAACGCAAACCTACTTGTTTGGAAGGGAGGTGCTGTCCCTGTCCCATCTTGAAGCGAATACTAGGGTTTAATGCATTTGCACATTAATTACACTTATATTATAAGTAATTAAGAAATAAATATCAATCATTTATTAAATCTTGAAGGCTATTATTTAGCTAACATGATAGTTTTTTTTTTATTGGTGTAAATTGGTGTTCAAAGCCCTAAATTAAATAAAATGAGGTAGCGTCGATCTATATACAAGATAAAATATAAATTCATAAATATAGGTTAGCAATAATAAGTTCTCCTTGACAAAAGAATTTCTTGATAAGCCATAATTAGCTAACATGATGGTTAATTAGAGGAGTTTAAGCATTATTATTATTTTATTAATTATTAGTTTTTTGAGAGCGTGATCAATGTGCATTAATATTGTGTTTAAAGTTTAAACACTTGGGTAATAATACCTTAAATTTGAACTAGATTCATGTACTGTCCGGTTCAAATTGGACCGCACATATATTTATGACATTCAGTTCAAATTGAACGGCTATTACTTTGTACCCAAAAGTTGTTGCATCGAAATTATTAATTAGTTGAATAAATTAAGGTTGTGTTTAACATGAGTTATAATAAATAATTTCTTACTTTGGGTGATAATTTAGAAGTTGTTTTTTTTTTATAAATAATTAGTGATAAAAAAAAAATAAAATGATTTTAAATAAATAAAAACATGTTTGTTGAGATTGATTTAAACCAAATTTTTTCATAAAAAGAGAGATTATTATAAATTTTATTTTTTACAATATTTCATGCTCGTAAGCGTTTTAAAATAATATTTTTTTTTATTTTTAAAATTTATTTTTGATATCAGAATATTAAAATAATATAAAAATAAATTTAAATTTTTTTAAAATACAAATAAAAAAAATACAGCCTAAAAAATTATCCAGAAAAGTAAGCTCTGGAAAACATTTCGTATAAGAATCAAGAACTAATCATTCTAATCTTCATTACTCTTTCACACACTCAATAATATAAACCACAAATGAAAGCATGCAATAATCATACATATTAGATAATATATATGAATTATATTATCAATGAGAAGGTAACGAAGAAAACATGATTCCGCTAAACAAAATTTCTCTTAATTGCAGATGTCACAAAACATGATCTTACTGTTCTTTTCTTTAACTGGTTACCTTGGGCTGGACAATGAGCTAGATCATCATGCCACCAATTTCCCATCACGTTCAATGATCTATCCAACCCCATCAATTGCTGTATATCTTATTTTATGATGACAGCATAATGAAGACTGCCTCTGGACCAATATCCCATCTGTGAATCCAGCCGACCCTATCCCATGCTCGTTCTCCATGAGAACACTCACTACCTCTGTATCATTTTGTGATCACGAGGAGCTTATATAGCAAGAGAGTTCCAACTTCCAACCTATTATTTGCAGCTCAATCATATTCAATAGATTTGATTTATATAGCTCGTGAATATGAGGGAAATATTATTGACTTGTATGTCACTTAATACTAATGGTACTGACTATCTGTTCCTGCAATCTATGAAATTTGTGCAGGGAGACTAGCAGGGAATGCTGTGATGACTGGGAATGTTCTACTCAACGGGAAGAAGAGGAGACTGGACTATGGTGGTGTTGTAAGATTCTACTTTCTTGTGTTCATAAAAATAAATTAATGAAAAATTATATATATCCTAGTTCTCCCAAATGAAAATTTGAAGAAAATACACATATTTCTCTTCTAATGCTGTATCATTAATCAGGCTTATGTAACACAAGAAAACACATTGTTGGGCACTCTCACAGTTAGAGAGACCCTGAATTACTCGGCTCATTTGAGACTTCCAAGCAGCATGGCTAAAGAAGAGATAGATGACATTGTAGAGGGGACAATCATGGAAATGGGTCTCCAAGAGTGCAGTGATCGGCTGATTGGAAACTGGCATTTAAGAGGTATAAGTGGTGGGGAGAAGAAAAGACTAAGTATTGCACTTGAAATCCTCATAAGGCCACAACTTTTGTTTCTTGATGAACCTACAAGTGGCCTGGACAGTGCTGCAGCTTTCTTTGTAATTCAAACTCTTAGAAATATTGCTCGCGATGGAAGAACCGTCATATCTTCTGTTCACCAGCCAAGTAGCGAAGTTTTCGCACTCTTTGATGACCTTTTCTTATTATCTGGTGGCGAAACAGTTTATTTTGGAGAGGCAAAGATGGCGGTAGAGGTACAAGTGTATAACCAATATTGGATTTTCCTTGGGCACATTGCAAGTAGAATTCAACATGTTTTCTCACTTTTCTTGCTGCTAAAACATATATTATGCGCATCTTGTTATTTATGTCATAATCAAACTGAAATTTACTCATTTCAATGAGAATTCTAAGTTTGCATCTGAATCTAACCTGGAATGCTGATTTTGCAGTTCTTTGCTGAAGCTGGATTCCCATGTCCAAGTAGAAGAAACCCTTCTGATCATTTCTTACGTTGTATTAATTCAGACTTCGACCTTGTCACTGCAACCCTGATGGGATCTCACAGAGTATGTGCAAGTATGCTATGGCAATTTAGTTTTTGCTGTCATCATTTCTGGAAAGGAAAAATTACAGAATGTGTCAGCTAGATCTTAATGCCTGTCCATCCCTTGTACTTGGAATTTTCTTTTCATACTACAAATCGCTTAACTGAATTATAACTCTTCTGGTTTTTTTTTTAACTGAAGGAAATTCAAAATCCATCAGATTCTTTGGCAAATTTGCCAACAGCAGAGATTAAGGCATCGTTAGTCAAGAAGTACAGGTCCTCCAACCATGCAGCAAATGCAAGAGCTAGGATTCAAGAAATTGTGGCGATTGTAAGCGTTTCAAATATTTCTGCATCTGGTGCATATTAGTTCTCCTCCCTTCATTGCAATTGTCTCGTTCTAGCATCCCTATGTGATTTGAGTTCTCAGGGTACTGATCTCTTAATACATAATACCTTAAATGCAATTTATAACTTGATTTCTCTAAGATGTGCCCTCAGTGTACATGTTTAGAAGGCATTGAAATTTTTAAAATTATAGCATTCTCTTACACCACCACCTACCCGTGAATTGCAGGACATTAGATCAAACAGCTAGAAACGAGATAACCAACTCTAACATGTGCCCTTAGACTTAGAGAAACCCTATATAGTTTACACAATGCTGCTACATACATATAAGGAATCAACATCACACACATTGACAGGGAAAAAAAAAAGTTCGCTAAATATTATTTCTGAAGAACTGGTTTTCATGAACATGAATTCTGTATTGCAGAAGGGGCTTGTGGTTAATATAAGAAAAGAAAACCAAGCAAACTGGTGGAAACAACTTTCAACGTTGACAAGGAGATCTTTCATTAACATGTGGAGAGATTTGGGGTACTATTGGGTAAGGATTATCGTCTACATCTTGTTGTCTATTTGCGTCGGTACCATATTTTTAGACGTTGGCAAAGGTTATACTGCAATATTGGCCCACGGAGCTTGTGGAGGATTTCTGTCAGGATTTATGACATTCATGTCCATTGGAGGCTTCCCCTCCTTCATTGAAGAACTGAAGGTAAACTACTCAAAATAAACTTTTAGTAGAGTTATATGGCACTAGTTAAGTTTTAGTTAAGCTTTCTCAATGCTTTACCCAGGTTTTTTACAAGGAAAGGCTCAGTGGGTATTATGGGGTCGCTGTTTATGTACTGTCAAACTTTCTCTCTTCGTTTCCCTACTTGACTGTGATGTCATTCGGCACCTCAAGTATTACCTATTACATGGTGAAGTTTCGGCCAGAATTTTCAAATTTTCTCTACGTTTTCTTCGACCTTTTAAGCAGCATAGCAACTGTGGAGAGTTGCATGATGACTATAGCTTCACTAGTCCCCAACTACCTAATGGGATTCGTTATTGGATCAGCATATATTGTAAGAACAGCCTTCTAATTCATCTTTTTCATCCCATCATCATTCTTCCTAAACTCCATCCATGGTTTCTCTTCCATTGATATTTGTTTGCAGGGAATCCTAATGATGACCTCTGGGTTTTTCCGGTTGCTGCCTGATATTCCCAAGGTCTTCTGGCGCTACCCAATTTCTTATATCAACTTTGGATCATGGGGATTGCAGGTAGGGTACAAGCAAGATTGAATCTTAGTTTTTATGTATTCAACACTTGATATTTACCATTCCTATAATGGGAAATGCAGGGAGCATACAAGAACGACATGATTGGGCTGGAGTTTGATCCTTTAGTACCTGGCGGTCCAAAACTGAAAGGAGAAGAAGTTCTCACAACCGTGCTTGGTATTAGTCTTGATCATTCAAAATGGTGGGACCTGTCTGCTGTCCTGCTCATTCTCATTGCTTTCAGACTTCTCTTCTTTGCCATTCTCAAGTTCAAGGAGAGAACTCTCCCCATGCTTCGGGAGCTTCATTCCAAGAGGACTCTAAAGCATCTGAAGAAGAGGCCATCTTTCAGGAAGACTTCTTATTCACCCTTCCCTTCAAAAAGACACCAACCTGCTCATTCTTTGTCTTCTCAAGAGGGTCTCAGCTCTCCAATTCCTTACTAGGAGCACACTTTTCACACATATGGCCGCGCTGCACACCAGCCCTGCCTGATATTTTAGAGAGAGTTATGGTGAGGGCAAAACGAATAAAAAAAACCATACATGGACTTGCTTTAACCATTTAAAATTTAAGAATTGCTTTTACAAACCAATTTCACGTTTTATTCTAATCGTTTGAACACTTCATTGGATAAATGTCTTGTGCTCACGCGTGAAAAAGTATTATGTATTGTAAAAAATGGTGACAGGCGGTCCATGATAACAGTTCTGTATGATAATAATCAAGAGTTGGTAGACAACTTCTCTCCGAGTTCTGTTATGTACTTTTGAGAAACAGACGAGCTTTTACCCCTCAAGCAAACAAGTTTGAAGTGCTCAAGGTATACAGGAAGAGTCCATGGTAAGGTTAAGTAACCTTTTTGTTGGTATAAGGTTTCTTAGTTAATTTCTCTGCAATCTGAAGAAGCAATGCGCATCGACACCTGAAAGCACCATAATTTGGATTTTGGGCATGACCTGTCAAGCTTTTCCCTTGTTGAATGTGCCCACATGCAAGGTTAAAGTTTGGATTCTCAAGAGAAGGTTGCCGGCTGTACTCATGAGCCTAATTTCCAGTATGCGTTCCAAACTGCGAAATCCAACATTATTATTATTATTATTTTCGACGAAGAAAAATCAGTGCGCAAAATTAATGCAAAAAGAAAAGAGAAATGTGAAAAAAACGCAGTGAGCATCTCGTAAATGATGAATGTGCATGTTGCCATCTACTACTCTTCTTGCTGTCAGTATATTTGAACCTGAGCATTAACGTTACCCAAACCATTCAAAAGTAAAATCAAGAACATGTACCAGTCAGTCCATTTGTCTCCATCACCTCAAAATAAACAATTACATTATACTTCCAACCACAACATAACTGCATTCAGCAGCACTTGCCCAGCTGTATCCAAAAGAAGAGAGCCGATGTTTAGCTCCTCTTAATCAAAATTTCGGAGGTGATGATCGTGCCACTCTAAATACCACTTTTGTTAAAGCCCAAGTGTGCCTGAAAATCTTTCAAGCAAATGCACAATTGAGTAATGACAATCAAATGCTGGACTTAACTTGTAGTGCTGCAAGTGAAACCAAACCAGAATATGAGCGCACATGCCCTAATGTTGAACTCATATGGCAAATTTAAGAACGCATCCACAGATTCTAATTCAGTCTGGTGCTCGCCTGTCCGATCAAAATGAACCCCTTTAGCTAGGAAACTTGCAAAGGTCAGGTTTGCACATCATAGACTCAACAAACATGCTTAGCCACAAGTTGCTCAAGAGGTTAATGATTCAAATATTTGACTTACAATCGGCTGCCATGCATTAGCACAAAACAGTAGTAGGACAGTAATCTTAAGGAACCGTCACTTTAATCAACCAAAAAGACTGACAATCTAGACTGTCCATCATCTTCCAACAATAGCAAAGAACTTACCAAAACCACAGTGATATAGGAAAAGCAAGCAAAACAGAGATTTACATGATGCATAAGCCTAAGCCATGATTTCTGAAACATCTAGCTTGTGAATAGGAATTCTGAGAAAGGTATCACATATCACTTCAAAAATGTGCAAATCAGTTCAGATATGCTGTTGTAATCTAATAATACTTCTCATCAACAAAAACCAATCCATACCAAGAAACAGTTCTAGGGTACCATCGGGCTCATGAAATAAAATTACATCTCACAAGCAGAAATCAACTCTCTTTTATCCTCTATAAAAAATGTTGAGTTCACAGAAACTGAATCAGTTCACTTGTCAGCCCTAATATATCAGTAACTAAAATTATAGATAGAATGCTCATTCAAATCAACCTCCCAACTCTGCAGACGGTAAAAAGGTTACTTGCTAATGTTTCTTCTCATCGCTCACACCATTTTCAGCACGGTTGTCAAACCCATGGTAAGGAACATCAATCATAGGCTTGGGAACTTGGCGTCCTCCAAAATCCTCTGGAAAGAATTCAAAATCAGGGCCAAAGTTAAACTTGACCACACAATTTGGCTGATTAGGGAGAGTGTACATTGAAGCAGCAGGGTAGTAACAGCCACCAAATAAATCCTTGAACGCAACACCTTGACATACTCCATTTCTGAAGAAAGATATCTCACTTCCTGCACAAGAAAATAATTTTTAGTACACAGTTAGTCGTAACATCCATCATATCAAGCACGATTACATATTAGCACCCCAAGAGTAGGGCATGGATCAACCATGCTCATTTTAAAATAAGATTTTGAACAAGTGATCACCAAGCTTGTCCCCTGGCGTGCCCCACCTCGCAACCCAGAGTTCAAAACACACAGTATCCCGCATGATATTTCATCAATAAATTGGTGAGTTCTGTATAATCCATTCCATCAGAATAAAAGAATCTAATGTCAAAGACACACTTTGCATAAGATAAATGTGAAAAGTGATCCATGGTTTCTTTCAGATCTCATAAGGAATCTGAAAGATGATTCAAAATTTACAACTTGCTTTGCCATCAGCATAAACAGGCCAAACCTAAATCAGATTTTGCCAGCCAGATTCAAAGATTTATAGCTGCTTGGAAAGGAAATTGATAGCTTTTGGTTACTGTCTCGGGACAAAAAAGACAAAGGCAATGGGAACATAGAGGACATATCTCTTCTACTTTGAAAGCACATAAATTCACTTCAAAACTATTACAAACAAATTTATTTTATATCTTTATCTTTGTTTCTTCAATCAAACATGTTTATGTCTGCACACATTATTTGGGTGCCATCTCCACCTCATAAATCTAACTGCATAGTAGGACCCATGGCCGCTTCTCCCATGTGAATGTTGAGCAGTAAAGGTACACCGGGGGGGGAGAAGAACTTATTTTTGTAAGACCAAAAGGCTATTTCACTTCTTCGGAATCAGAAGAGGAGAAATAAGAGGGTTGTGGGTGTTGATCAAACAATAGAGACAATGTTAGTCTAGCCAAAAAAAGCCCAAACAGCCTCAAGGTGGAGATGTAGAACCTACACTGTGAGTAAACCACAACATAGTTTAGGATGGTTGATCTGAACTTCGGAAGCAAGGACAGAAACCTAAGAAATCCATCATCAAAAGACAAGAATAGTTCAGAGGAGAATCAACTTGCCAACCATTCTCTACTTCCTATGATGGCAAATCCCTTGTCTATTTAGACATAGAAACTAGTCTCATAAGTAGATTTTTTTTACAAGACAACATGAGCCTCAATTCATTTGAGCAGAAAAATTATTCTTGTATACTGACAACAGACAATATTCCAATGCAGTCACCAAGAGGTTTGAAAGAATGAGTTGAGGGCAATGCAAAAATATCCTTTTGTCTACAACCAGACAAAATTTTAATGTTTCCTGAAGTTCTAACTGTTTATTCTGGAAACAAGAGTACACAGAACCTCCAGAAAGAACAAGAGCAGCGGGGAAGTGGCTATATGACTATTCATACAACACATTAAGATGCCCTTAATGTAAATCTCACTATTATTCTGCAATAACAGGGAGTTGGCAATAACATATATTATTGTATCATTAGATATTAAGAATAAGACATTAACTTGACTCACTTTGGAATTCAATTTGCATGAAAAGCTTTTCGTGTAAATGACCTTCAATGGGCTGTATATTCTTTAACCATCATAACTTATATATCAGATACTCAGATTAGATAGTTTGGCTCCTAATTTATAAAATGACATCCATCCAGGTAAAGAATTTGTGCTTGACTATAATCATTGAAAATTATCTGCAAGTTGGAGTAAGGTAAACTTTCACCATATCTTCTGTAAAAAACAAGTAGACCCTGTACAGGAAACAAAATGAGAAGAGGAGAGCCTCTAAATCCAGGGGCGTTTCAATTGGTAGCTCCTTATGTAATCCAATGGACAAAAGCATACAAGGGAATGCCTAGTCATTTGGAACACACAAGTTCCCACAAGGTAACAGACCTATTGATGAGAGAAGACTACAAATGCCATGTGCAAAACAGGTGATCTATCACCTCTTCTTAGCCTACCTTACGCTTCCACAATACCATCAGCTCATGTTTAATTTTGATCACGACACTTAATTTCTGGAAACTGATGCCACAAGGAAAACAAAAGAGGATGTGATTAAAACCACCTCAACAATAAGCACCCCCTTGGCATGCCACCTCCACTCTCTCGGGTGAAGAAAAACCAAGTTGCTAACCTCAGCACAGCCAAACTTATCCAAATAAAAAAAGGCCACATTGGTCAGACATTGGAAGGCTAGAAGTAGCTCTGCGTCCACAATTGAGGACATATGCTGCTAGCATTCACACTCAAAGACTGACATGACTCTTTTCACAGCAATGAGGAACTTACTTGCAACTCACTCAGATTCACAATACATTTCAAGCAACCTACTATATCGCTCGATCATCTAATCTTGTGTTATAGTTTCAGGTAAGTGTGCTAAATACTTTTGGTCCAATAAATGCAACTTCCTCCAACTGATTACACACTTGTCTTAGAATGCAAGAGAACAGCTGCGCTTTAAAAAGAGAGGACTTATATTATCATTATTGACTTTCTGTACTTGAGTGTATGCTATATGGTAACACAAGTCTATTTCCTAGAAAAGAATACGAGTAATCAAATTCACAAGTGACACACTCTCAATAGCAGAACGTTTCAATTTTTTCACGAACAACAAATCCAAGTATGGATGGGAGAAAGTGGAATTACAATTAAGGGACAATACCGGAACATCTAAATTCTAATAAAGAGTATCCGAATGCATAAAAAATAAAAAAATAAAAACCTTCATAGTGACAAAATAATCATCCTTGAACATCCCATCACAATAAAATCTACGAGACAGGAATCTTCTTCCCAACCACACCATTAGCTAATATCTGTTGCTACAGGAAACAGATTTGTTTGTGGGAGGTAAAGTCAACACATTACTTATTTCCCATCTTATTTGCAATTACAGAATTCCAATTTCAAGCAACACTATTATTCAAATTTAAAGCAACCTTCTTTGCTAAATTCTTGATGCTAATACAGTCGTGTCAATTCGTACAATCCTAAATTCTCTTATTAAATGCAAGACAAAAGCAGGACCTTCAACCTCCTAAAAGTCCTCGATGTAGACCATAACCAATGCCATTAAAATCAAACAAATAGATAACCTAAAAAACTCCTTACTTGACCAGCACATTGCAATACACACAAGATTCAAGAGTGAACAATATAAGCAAAACAAAGACATAACAAACACCGCATCACACCAAAACAACAAAAACAAAAACTCACCAGGAACAATCTTGGGAGGATCTTCCTTAGCATCAGGAGCACAAACATACCTCTGCCCTTTATACCAAACCAAATGAGCAGGTTTAGGAGTATACAACCCCCCCTCCGGCAAATTAATATAAAACCCTATGACATCCCCCTCTTTATACCCTTCCTCGCCATATTTCTCCCTCAATGCCTTGTGCACTTTACTCCCATCAATATCTCTATACCCAAAACTATTTCCATCATATCCAACTGGTGCCTGTAAGTCCCCTTTCTCCGTAGACCACCCAAGTCGTGTGTGTCCGGTTTCTCCTAAAGTAACCACTTTAATTTCAAAATACCAAGCTCCTTCACATACCCCTCTTGTAGCTCTCACCATTCTATACCCCTTGGCGCTCCCTGCACTCAATCTATCTTCGCTCAATTCGACTTTCTCTGCTTTATATACTTTAGATAAGCAGATTTTTAAGTCTGGGGAGTCGTCGCTTTTGTCAGGGAATCTTGGGGCTGGAGTGATTAAGACAGTGTCTTCTGATGGAGTGTTTTGCGGGTTTGGTTTTGATTTTTTCTTGCCTTTGCGTGTGGATCTTGTAACCCAGACATTATTGTTGTTCTTTTTCTTCGACTTCTTTTTTTTTGTTGTTGTTGGGGTGATTTTGGTTGGTTTCTTGAACTCGCTGGCTCCATTGTCGTTTTCGATTTCTGCAGTTGTCGCTGGTTCGGGTGGCTCTTGTTTCTGTGTTAAAGAGGAGAGTTGTTTCTGTTTTTTAGGAGGTGGGTCTTCTTCATCTTCATCGTCTTCAATTTCAGTGTCTTCAATTTTGGGAGATTTGGGTGTGGGTTTCTCGGTGTCGTTTGAGGTTGTCGGGTGGTCTGATTCGGAGAGAGATTCAGAGGCTGATACAAAGGCGTCCTCTTGTTGAGGTTGTTGGTTGGCTGTCGTGTTGTTAATTGGAGTTATTTCAGTGTCGCCTTGATGTGGGTCTGTGCCGTTTTGGTGTTCTTCGAGTTCAATAGGACTGCTGCTACTGGTGGTGGTGGGAGGAGGAGGAGGAGGAGGAGGAGGGGTGGGAGGACTGTGGTTGGTGATGCTGTTGTTGGGTTGCTGTTGTTCTTCCTCTTCCTCTTCCTCTCTGTAGGTGGCTTGAAGGGAATCCATGAGGTCGCGGAGGTTTTGACTTGTAGATTAGCGAAGGAGCGAAAGGAGTTTTTGAGTCATTGACAGAAGGGGAAAAGAGTTAAAAGCAAAGACAAGACAAAGATGGATTAGAATTTAGAAGTGGAGGAGTGAACTGTGAACGAAAGAATGCGTGGGAGGACGGGTAGAAGGGCTAACCTCAATTTCCCCCCAAAACTATACCTATTTTATCAATTAACCCCCAAAACGTCTTTTTTTTTCAATCACCTACTTCATGTTTCAACTTGACAGCTATCATCCCCTAAAGAAAAGTTTGATCTTGCATTTTCGAGGGAAATCACCCGCTCAAATTATAGGAAATCGGTTTGGAGCTTGAAAAGGAAACTGATAAATTGCTCTTAAAAACCTTATGATAAACTTAAATATCGAGTCATTTGATGGTATTTTGTATCCCTAATATGGTTTTATATTTATTTTTTGGGGCTCTTTCTGATGCATGAAACTAATTCGTTGGAGTTTTAGCTGGTAATTTCCCTTAGAAACATAAGTACAATCAATATAGGGGGGTGATTGCTAGAATATTTAGTTTTAGTATTTGATTGATAAATAACGTAAGTTAGGGGGCAAATTGAGGTTAAACCCAAATCAAATAAAATTGATGGATTTTAAAGTTAGTTATTGGGCTTTGCGGTTTGGGCTATTGGGTGTGTAAGTAACTCGACTGGGCTTTCAAATATTCTGCTGGTTTATAATGGAGCTATCTCCACCCTCCCCACCTGAAATCTATAAATTACGGGGTTTTTTTTTTTTTTTTTTTGCAGGGGTTTACGGCCAGAGGTTTTGGAAGAGAGAAATGAATGCGAAAGAGTTCGAGTTCCATGTCGCCGGAAGGCAGCCAGGATTAGACGAAGGAGACACCAAGACTTTTAGAAATGTGGAGGATACTATCTGTCTCTCATATTCATAATTTTTATTTCAGGAATAACACCTTCATGATACAACTAATCTCTTTAAATTTTTAAATAATAAAAAGATAAGACCAAAAAAATAAGATGTTTTTTTAATTTATGTTGCTTTATGTGTAATAATAAGTTTTTAATAGACTTGAAACATGATAATGAAACAGTATAACTATTAATGAAACTGTATAATTGTTAATGAAAGAGTTATACTTTAAATTAAACTAAATAGTTGTTATTCAGTTTCATCTCAATAGTCATAAATATCTTAATTAATCACAAAAATTAATTCAATGATGAATTAATCTCAGTACATATTAAGTTCCAAGTTTTATCTTTTAATATTATAAATATCCATATATAATAGCATTAGAAAGCTCACTAAAATTTTTTTTCTATCATAATTTAATTTATTACACAATAAAATCTCATACTTATAAATACTAAAAGGGAATGTTTCTTTTTAATATAAAATAAAAAAAATTTATTTATTTACAAAATACACCAACAATAATAACATCATATATTCTAGCAAAATTCAGACAAGGCTTCTAAGTAGGTTTTCCGAGCTTGTTCGTAAAAAACAGTCCGGCGATGTTGTAAATCAAGAGTTGATGGGGGAGCATTTTCGATATGTTAAAAGCTTTACGTTCTTCTGTGTACAAAAAGAAGAGTTCGACAAATGTTTTTGAAGCATCTTAGCCCAGTCTTCCAAGGGTGAATCAAAGTAATTACTACGGTACTTGCTATGGCAATATCTCTCACGAGTGTTTACATAATGTTTTCGGTTTTTTATCTTTCTCAGCACGTTTTAATTACTAAGACACTGTATCTCTGTGTTTTTGGTAATTTTCATTTTCTTTCCCTTTTTTCTGCCATTAAAACAAAAGCTAAAAGATATCACCATTTCACTTTACTGCGTCCACTCATAATTTACTATTGATTTGCATAGTAAAATTATATTTTTACCTTCCACAATTAAAACCATATAACACCTCCCAGGAGCAATATTGTTTTCTTTCATGGGGGCTCATTCCACCTTACAAGATAGGGTAGAACAGTCTTTTAATCTTTTATTTTATATTATGTAATATTTCAAATATCTTTAAAAGTTGAATTTTCTTGGCTGTCTGGGCTGAGGCAATTTCATTGTTTTTCTATTTTTCTTAACACATTGTAATTTCTAAGGTACACTTGGAAACAAAAAAAATCTATATCTTAGGAAAGGGGTTTTTTGGTCCTTCTATTCTAGTTTTTTCATTAATACCATGTGTGTTTAAGGGTACTTGGGTATTCTCATAAATTAAATGAAAAGAAAAGGTTGTTAATATGTGCAACGCATACTATAGCATGTAGACAGCGTCATTGCCTTTTGAGTAGCGCATGTGCTTCTTGACAGATAAAAAGGGTCAGCCGCCATGTCAACCCACAGTGCACATGGAGGCACATCCATGAAGACAGTGTGTGGAAAGGCAATTCGCGGTGGTGAAACCCCCCCTTCCATTTCTCTATTTGCCTTGGAAAACATGTCGGCCGAACCAAAATTAAAAATTGTCCTCCATTTTCTTTTTATTTTATTTGTGGTCCTTTTTTTATGACTCTTTACTTGTTTTGAATCATTTTTTTTATTATTAATTTTATCCCTTAGCATTTTGTTCTATT
>Ga0307511_10001375_pt1 | contig 25735 bp, 18 predicted proteins | sample 13_EM_MG_FD_200266 | JGI IMG/M metagenome (GOLD analysis project Ga0307511, IMG submission 200266) | Populus trichocarpa ectomycorrhiza microbial communities from riparian zone in the Pacific Northwest, United States - 13_EM | ecosystem: Host-associated > Plants > Roots > Unclassified | place...
CGGTCCCCGACGTCTTGATAGAGGGCCAGGGCGCGTTGCTGCAGATCAGCCGCCTCGTCGTACTGCCCAGTCAGAGACCGTACGCGGCCCAGGTCATTGAGAGCGTTCGCCTGCCCGAGTCGGTCCCCGACGTCTTGATAGAGGGCCAGGGCGCGTTGCTGCAGATCAGCCGCCTCGTCGTACTGCCCAGTCAGAGACCGTACGCGGCCCAGGTCATTGAGAGCGTTCGCCTGCCCGAGTCGGTCCCGGGTGTGGAAGGCAGCAGTGGAGGCGCGTTGGCAAAGGGCGGCGGCCTGCGGCCAGGGACGCTCAAGGTGTAGGTAGGTAGCCATCGCAGCGGTCAAGTGGACGATCCGTGCTGCCTGGTGGTTACTGCTGGCGTGGTCGAGGCACGCCAGCAAGTTGGCGTGTTCGGCGCGCATCCAGGCCAGTGCGCTGGTTCGATTGGGCAGGGCAGGCGTGGCTGCGGGCGGCGCAATGGCAGGAGGCGAGCCAGGGCGTGAGGCAATGGCCAGGTGGTGGTCGGCAACCTGAGCTGTGTGCTGGTAGTAGTTCAGGAGTCGCTCGATGGATTCTCCGCGTTCTGAGGCTGGATCCTTCTCGATAGCGAGGGCTCGGGCATAGGCACGCAGCAGGTCGTGGAGACGGTACCGACCGGGGGTAGGTTCATCCAGGAGGTGGTCGGTATAGAGCGTTTCCAGCTCGTCGCGGGCTTCGAAGAGAGAGATGTTGTCGAGGGCGGCGGCGGCATAGGCATCCAAGTCCAGGCCAGGGTGCAGACTCAAACGACGGAAGAGACGCTGTTGTTCGGGATGCAGCTGCTGGTACGACAGGTCGAAGGCAGCAGCGACGGCGAGCTCGCCGGCGGCAAGTTCGCGAAGCCGGTCCTTCGCCGCAGCGAACTCGGCGGCCATGTGGGCGAGAGTCCATGCCGGATGGTGGGCGAGGCGGCCGGCGAGCAGCGCGATGGCCAGCGGCAGGTAGCCGCACAGCCTCACGGTTTCGGCGACCGAGTTGGTTTCGCCCCCAGTTGGAGTGCGGTGGGCAAGGCGAGTGAACAGCAACGCTGCCTGATGGGGCGGTAGCGTCTCCAGGGGTAGCGGGACGGCTCCTTCCAGGTCCACGAGGCGCCGTCGACTGGTGACCAAGGTCAGGCAGCCGGGGGAGCCGGGCAGCAACGGCCTGACCTGAGCGGAACCAGCGGCATCGTCCAGGATCAACAACACCTTCTTGTCCGCCAGCCGACTGCGCCAACGCGCCGCCCTCCCGTCCAAGTCGGCCGGAATGTCCTGGGCGCTGAGGCCAGTCTTGTCCAGAAGCGACGCGAGCACTGCGGAAGGGTCGGCCGGGGCCTGCCCAGGCGTGTGGGCATGGAGACCTACGAACAACTGCCCATGCGGAAAACGGTCAGCCAGTAAATGGGCCGCTCGGCGCACCAGGGCAGTCTTGCCCACCCCCGGCATCCCGTCGACGGCATGGATCGCGACAACCTGGGTCGGGTCGGCCGCACCGAGGAGTCGCCTCATTTCGATGTCACGGCCGGTGAAATCGGCCACATCCTGGAGCAGGGTGTGCATAGCTGGCGGAGGGGGCACGTCAGTGTGGGTGAAGTCCACATTTCCAAGTGCCTGGATCACGGTGCTGCCGTCACGTGCGTCCACTCGCAGTTCAGACCGGGCGGACGGCTCGCTACCGGTCATTGCCGTGGCGGCTCGTTCGTAGTCACATTGCCGCCGGCCTGAATGACATGGCTACCGCCCTCCGCGTGGGCTGTCATGACGATCGAGCGGACGTGGCTCTGTTCTTCCCGTGACAGGGCGGGGGTGAGCTCTTCACTCAACAGCCGCTCCAGTTCTCCGGCCAAAGCCGGGTCTTCGCCGAGTAGTTGCTGCAAGCGCAAGCGCCAGGCGCCTGCCAGGGCCTGTTCCGTGTCCGCGTCCCGATCGTGGCGAGCAGCCAGAACCTGGCTGCGGAGCAACTCCAGTTGCTGGCCGATGTCGTCGACCCGTTCCGGGTGGGCCCTGCGCCACAGACTCACCATCACCGTACTGATGTGCTGCCAGGCATCAGTGGCCATCGCCCCCACCAACGCGGTACCCGCCGCCATCGTGATCGGATCCATTCCACACCCCCATGTGAAAGATCGCCGAAATCCATTGTAGAAGCGCGGCACCATGTCCAGGGCGGACGCGACAGACCTCACCTGTCCCTATGCACGTGACGCGTCGCGAGGGTCTCCGCAGCCTCGGGTGACTGGGGCCTGTCCGGCGGATCATGCCGGAGACGCCGGCACGCCCATCTGCCCGATGCGGCGCCGCGGCCTTCCTCCTGCTTGATCCGCCGGCCAGGCCCCAGTCGGCCGTCACTCGCCGGTGATCATCTTCCAAGCTTCCCGGAACAACGTCTTGCCGGCTTCGAAGAACGCCCCCTTCAGGAAATCGCGATGCAGCGAAGCGGTGTCAGCGGAGCGTTCGTGGGCCGTGGTGGGGGATGTGGCATCGGCCGGCCGGTGGGTCGGGTCCGGGACGGACGGGTGCTTCTGCGGGGACACTGACATGGAACAGCTCCAAGGGGCTGCGGGCGGAGGGGCGTTGCGGTCGGCCGACCTGTCCACCAGCCTGCGGCGTGTCAGAGACCGGAATCCGAGCCGCGCCCGGTTGCGCTGAGTCGCGACGAAGTCACGCAAACGGGAAACGTTTTGCGCGATGCTTGGCGCGTGATGGACGAACAGAACGCGGAGCGGCGCACACCACGGCCACGGCCCGTCCGGCCTCCGGTCGTCGCCCCAGGCCCTCTTCACGAACTCAAGTCACTGCTGTACGAGCTCTACGCACACGCAGGCGCGCCAGCTACGGACGAGATCGCGGACGAGATCAAACGCGACGACGCCCTGCCGGACGCGCCGAGCGGGGACACCGTCCGCAGGATCCTGTCGGAGCCCACTCTTCCGCGCCGGGCCGAAGCCGTCGTGTCCGTGGCCACCGTCCTGGCACGCAGAGCCGGGCGCGACGAACGGGAGGTGGTCGACAGCGTCCGGCAGCTCTGGGCGAGCGCCCTTACACGAGAGACGGGACGCGCTCCGGCCCCTCCCCCACCCGGAGCGCAGGGTCCGTCGTCCGGTGGATCGCGATGGTTCTTCCAGCACCTGCTCGACTACCACACCGAGAAGTTCGCGGGCCGTGACGGCGAGGTCGGCGCCATCCTCGGCCACATCGGCGGGCACGACCGCGGATACGTCTTCATCGACGGGCTTTCCGGGTACGGCAAGACGTCTCTGCTGGCCGTGCTGGTGCGGCAACAACCCGGGTTCATCTACCACTTCATCAGTCAGCGCTACAAAACGGCAGGCGGTGCCTTCGACCCGACTCGGCTCGACGATCTGCTCTCCAACCTGTGTGAGCAACTCGACCCGCATCGTGCCGCCCCCATCGGGGGGCGCGTGTTGACGGCCCGGTTCCTCGAAGTGGTCGAGACCGACCGGGAGAGCCCGACCGTGCTAGTGCTGGACGCCATCGACGAGGTGGACCGGCATCCCAGCTTCCTGCTCGGTCTCCTCCCTCGGCGCCTGCCGAAGAACCTGTTCGTCCTTCTGTCAGCCCGGTCCCAGGGCGACCGGTCCTACCTCTCCGAAGTGGGGCTGACACCGGACGACATCGGTCTGCGGGTCACGCTCGGTGGCCTGGACACCGACGCCGTCCGGCAGCTGCTGCTGCATCACGCCGGGACTGCTGGTGCCGCCCTCGGCCAGCGAGTCGGCTTCGTGGACGCACTGCACGACGTCTCCGAGGGAGACCCGTTCTATCTACGGTTCCTGGTCGAGGACGTGGAACACGGCCGGCTCACCCCGGAGAACATCCGACGGACCCCGAACGGCCTTCACCCGTACCTCGACGAGCAGTTCGAACACCTCCACCGCTCCGTCGACAGCAGTCTGCACGACATGGTGCTCGGCCTGATCCTGGAGGCGCACGGCCCCCTACACCGCTCCGACCTGCTCCGCAACGTTCCCGGGCTGACCGGCGGGACGCTCGAGCAGGTGGTGCGTGACGTGCAGCGGTTCCTGGCGCGGACCGGCGAGAAGTCGTACACCTTCTGTCACAACCGGTTCAGGGAATACTTCCGGGAGAAGCACTAGATGCCGTCGTTCCGCGAGCGCGTCGCCGAAGGGATCGCGCAGGGCACGTACCGCAGGCAGTTGGCGGAAGACGCCCGACAGTGGCGTTCGCACCGCAGTGACTACGCGCTCTCCACCGTGGTGCGCTACAGCGTGGAGGACGACCTCGCCGACGAGGTGCACGACGTCCTCACCGACGAGCAGTTCCGCGAACTGCGCCTGGCACGGTTCGGCGTGCTCGCTCTACGCGACGATATCGACCTCGGCCTGGAGTACTTCAGCCGGGACCGGCCCGACCTGCTGCGCTACGCCCGGCTGCTCTTCCGCCAGCGGTCGGCGGAGCGCGACGACGCTTACGCGCCCCTGCACCGGCGGCACTGCCAGGGCTTCGCCGACTTCCTCCAGCTGGACGTGCCCGCTACCGACCGGCGGGAGATCGGTCTGGAGCGAGCCCTGCACCGGCTGTTCCCGATGCGGCTCACAGCCGAGGACGACTTTTCAGAGCCACCCGTCTACGTGGATCTCACCGGATACGAGCTGGGCATGTGGGCCTGTTCGTGCGGGACCCGGAAGGGGCACGCCGCCCGGTACGACCACGCCTGCGATTGCGGAGCGACGTCCGGTAACGGCCAGCTGCCCCCGCTGGGGCACCGGTGCCACCGGTGCGGAACCACGGCCGCGTACGTCACCTGCGACCTGTGCGGAACGAGGGTGTCGCTGAGCCTGTGGTGGCAGATCCAGAAGGGCGGCGTGCACCCCTCCGACTGCACGATCCCGCTCACCCTCGCATTGCGGATCCGTCGGCCGGGGCAACCGGCGGAGCTCCGGCGTCTTGAACTAATGCGGCTGCCGTTGATGCTGGGGCTGACCGAGCGGGACGACAAACTGGTCTTCGACCTCCCGGACATGCTGTGGGTCAGTGACGTCCGGGATCGGCACGGTCAGGACCGACCGACCGGACAACTCGTCGCCGTCGCCGATCGGCCCCGGTACGACCGGCAGACCGACGTCGAACGGATCCTGCAGGCGGCTTTCCGGCGCACTGTCACCGGCCGCAACCGTCCTGCGGGCTCCGAGCTGAGGGACGTCATCGCCGCGCAGGCCGGAATCCGCCACCGCGGGCGGCCTCGCTGGTACGCCGACGGCTTCAGCGCGGGGTTCGCCCGCAGGGTGGGCTACGCCCTCGCCGCCGAACGCCACGAGGACGCCGGTCTCGCCCGCGGCGCCGACGAGTACCGGCCCTGTGAGGTGGCCGTGTCCCCGAACTTGCGGGGCGAGGCGGCCCTTGTCTCACGAGACCTGTCCGCGCCCGGGAGACTGTCCGGCTCCGGCCTGGACAACGTCGTTGTGTCCCTGCGGATATCACCGCTCGGGCTCGACGAGCTCACCGCCGAGCCACCGGACGTGAAGCCCGATCTGTGCGGGGCGCTCGCCTCCGACGGCATCGTGCTGCCCGGTAAGACGGTCGAGCCGGGTGATCTCCTCGTCGGCATCAGCACACCCCGCACCGAGGAGAGCCTGACCCCGGAGGAGCGGCTGCTGCGCGCGATCTTCGGTGAGAAGTTCCCCGATCGCCGGGACGAGTCGTTCCGCTGGGCCGGCCGACACCCCGCGAGAGTGCTGAGTGTGCACATCAGCACAGCGGCGTCCGAGCCCTTCGAGATCGCCTGGCATCCGGTACGGGTTGTCCAGAACGTGGTGCTGCGGTACGGCGAACGCGCCAGGGTCAGCATCAGCCTGGCCACGACTGACCCCTTGGAGACTGGCGACGTCCTCCACGGCCCGGACGGCACCCGCGCGGTGGTGTGCGGCACCCAGGACGAACACGTGACGGACGTTCTCGTCGGCCCCGACCATCCGTGGGCGGCCGAAGGGCCGACCAGGACCATCGGCGTCCGGCTCAGCCCCGACGAGCGCTCGCGATCCGCCGTCCACGCCCGGGCGACCGGCCAGTACTCCCTGGTCACGCAGCTGCCGGTATGGACCGACGCGAGCGATCCGGGGCAGCCGGTACGACTCACGGACCTGGTGTGGCTGTTGCGGCACGGCGCGAGCCGAACCGCCGTCGAGATCCATGCGTTCCGGAGTGACTTCATCGACGGGCGCCTCGGCTTCTACCGGCTTCTGATCGAGGGCGGCACCTCGTTGGGGAATGTCCCGCTGCCGCCGTCCGAGGAAGCGTCCTCGCTGGAATCCGCATCGCTGGAGGCCGTCCGAAACTGGGGCCGCCTGCTGCGCGCCGCCTGCGTCGAGCCCGTGTTGCACGGGGACCGGCTGTCGTTCCGTGCCATCGACGACGAGCAGGTCCTCGCCGCATCCTTCGGCGAGGTGCGGAACAGCGCCACGGTGAACCTGCGGACCCGGCTGCCGGTGCCCGCCGGCCTGGCCTGTCAGAGCATCTTCGGACCGGTCCGTGACCACGCGTGCGGGTGCGGGAGGTACCGGAGTTCACGTCACGCGGGTGAGGTCTGCCCTAAGTGCGGGGTGGAAGTAACGGAGAGCAAGGTCCGCCGCCGACGCATGGGCCACATCGAACTCGGTGCACCGATGGTTCACCCCTGGTACGGGGACCGCCTGGCTGACGCCCTCGGCCTCGACCACGGGACACTGACGGACATCATTCACGGACGGTGTCACGTCGTCAGGGACGGCGACCGCGACGAGTTCGTCCTCCCGTCGGCTGGAATGACACCGCACCTCGACGAGGACCGGCTGTGCACCAGTGTGGAGGCGCTGCGGCTCCTGTTCGCCCGACGCGGGAAGGACATCCCCCGGGGGGCGCTGCTGCGCCGCCTTCCGGTGCTCCCCGCGGACCTACGCCCGGTGATCGTCCACGAGGAGCGCATGCACGTCAGCGCACTCAGTGCCCCGTACAGGCAGGTCGTCTCGCGCGCATCCCGACTTCGTCGGCTGATCACCCTCGAAGCCACGCCGGAGGTGATCCGCAATGAGCGCACCCAGCTTCAGGAGGCGCTGGACGGCCTTTTCGAGCCGGGCGAAGGCAGGGTCACGCTCTCCGACCTGACCACGATCCTGCCCGGTCGCGGGGGAGGTTTCCGGGAGCGGCTCTTCGAGCGTCCAACGGAATTCAGTGCCCGTACCACGTTGGTCACGGAAGCGACCGGGGACCTTGACGCCGCACTGCTTCCCGACCGGCTCGCCTGGACGCTCCTGGCGCCGGTCGTGATGGGAAGGCTGGTCGAGGCCGGGGACAGCCCGAACGTCGCGGCCGCCCGGCGGGCGGTGCGCGACCGCACCCCGCAGGCGTGGGCGCACCTCCAGGCCGTATGTCAGGCCACGATGGTGCTGGTCTCGGTGCCGGGAATACGGTGGCCACTGTTCGCCGTACGCATCGTCCGCCTGACCGGCGACCTCTCCCTGAAGCTGGATCCGAGCCTGTTCGACCACCTCGGCTGGGACCGGCTCGGCACTCGCGTGAGGGTCTTCCCCCTGTTCACCGCCGAAGCCGCGGTGGAGGCCCAGGACGCGCTCCTCCCCAGCACCTTGCTCCGTGACGGTGACACTGGTGGCAGCGAACCGACCAACCTGCCTACTTCCTTGCTCGGCCTCGACCAGGAGCACCTTCTAAAGGAGATCGTGCGGATGATCGGGACCGGGGAGTCGGCTCACCTCGACCGTCTCGACCGGTTCCTGCTGTTCCCCGAGCGGGAGCCTTGAATCGGGGCTCGGGAGGGGATCGTCAGGCCGACTCACCGCCCCTCACGGCACCTTTTATCCAGGGACGGTCGGCCAGGGACCGTCAGGACGACGGACTCCTCCTCCGCGTACTAGGAGTGGTCGACGCTGCGGCCCCACACCACGTAGTCGCCTTGTTCGGCCAGGAGGGTCTGGTACAGGTTTGGGTGAGGTTGACCTGCCCCAGGTCCTGGGTTCCAGTTCTGGTGGCTAAGGGCGTGCAGATCTTTAACTCGTCTCTTTGGCCTTGGTCTTGGCGGTGTCGGGAGCGAGGAACGTCGCGACGTCTGCTGGTGTCCGGAGGCGGGCGGTCGAGGTGCTGACGGAGTGGCCGTGTGCTTCGAGGAGCGGGGGGACTTCCTGTTTCGCGCGGCTGATGGTCATGGCGGTGACGCCGAAGAGCTGGCCGAGGAGGTCCATGGTGGCGAGTTTGCGCAGGTGGAGCACGGTGACCAGGATCCGGTCGGCTGGAGTGAGTTTGGCTTTGGCGCCTGTGCCGGGGGCGACCAGGCGCTCGTGACCGCGACGCGTGCGGAGCACGTGCTCGCGTTGAGCCTCCAGTGCGGGGGGCAGCGCGTCGATGAGCTCGCAGAGTTGTTGGCGGGTCATGCCGGTTAGCTCGGGGTCCTGCAGTGAGCGCCGGGTGAGGCGGGGCGCTTCGTCCGCTGGGGCTTGGTCTGACGTGCTGTTGATCGCCGTCGCGTCTATCGGATGCTGGGGGTGGAGGGTGTAGTTCCAGTCGCCGTGGAAGCAGTGGCGTGTGATCGGCAGGGCGGCGATCTCGTCGTCGCTGACCTGGATGCCGGTGGGGTAGGGGTTGGTGTCGAGTTCGGCGTGCACTCTCAGGCCGGTCTTGGTGGTGCAGGTCCTGTACGGGGCCTACCTGTCGGCGGTGGCGTTCTCCTCGGCGGGTTCGGGTCTGCACCACAAGATCTGTCATGTGCTGGGGGGCCGGTACGACCTGCCGCACGCCCAGACGCACGCGGTCGTACTGCTGCTGTACGTAGTCGCGTTCAACGCGCCCGCCGCCCCTGAGGCCGAGCGCCGGATCGCGGCGGGGTTCGGTACCGCGTCGGCCATGGAGGGCCTTCAAGGGCTGCGCCGGGCCGTGGACGCGCCGAAGGCGCTGCGCGATCACGGCTTCCACGAGGCCGACATCGACGACGCCGTACCCGCCATCATGGAGGTGATCCCGGCGAACAACCCGCGCCCAATCCCCCCACCACCTGCGAAACCTGCTGCATGCCGCATGGTAAGGCGCGGACCCCTGACAGTGAACGGCGACGAGAGCTGAGGCACAAAAGGCAAGCTCCGATGCCTCTCGTCGAGAAGGCGAAGGTCCCCTGGACGGAGACCGACCGGGGGCTCCCCGCCCGCCACATCGCCGTCGAGGTGGGTCAGAACCTCACGCCCTTGACCGTCCACGCCCAGCACGCGGGGCGCGCCCGCGAAGTCGACCGTCTCCAGATGACGCAGCAGCGCGTGCACCGTCGGCGTCCACAGCTGGACGGGCCGGTGGACCGTGACGCACGGCCCCCGTGGTCCGGCCCCTGGGCAGGCGCTGCTCATCGTCCATGGGTCGGTGCTAGCGCTGCCGGCCGACTCACGCTGCCATGGCCGAAGCCAAAAGCCCCGCCGGGGTGCCGGACCCTTTGTCTGCCGGTGGCGTTGCGCGCGCCGCGAACGGCGGGGGTGATTGTCACAGGCGGTCGCTAACCTCCTTTGATCTGGGCGGCGTTGGACGAAGTGGGGGTTCTATGGTGCGGATGGACGGCGGCCGGGTGGCAGCCCGCGGGTTTCAGTACCAGTACCTGCGCACGCTCGAAGCGATGCTGACCGCAACGGAGCAGGAACGGGTCCACGGCTGCCGGATCGAGGGGCCTGCCGACACGACCTCGGTCTCCGCAGTCGACGTGGTCGACGTGGTCGACGTGGTCGACGTGGTCGACGTGGTCGACTTCGACCTTGTCGACAAGGACGGCGACTGTCTGCTCGCCGCGCAGGTCAAGAGCGCTTCGCCGGGACGGCAGGTCAGTGCCCCGGACGCCTTCACGATCCTTGCCGAGCTGGTCTGCAAGGTCGAGGCCGAGCAGTACCAGCTGATCACAGCTGCGCTGCCCGACCGCAACTGCCGGGCCCTGGCCGCGATCCTTCATGCTCCGCCCGCCGACCCCGGTCAGCTCAGGTCGCAGCTGGCGCAGCTGCTGCAGCGGGCCTCCTCCGCCACGGCCCGCCTGACGGCCCTGTCCGAGCAGGACCTGCAGCGCCTTACCCGCGCCCGGGTCGTAGTGGACGCCCGCGAGGTGGAGGGCATCCGCCAGGACCTGCACCAGCGGCTGCGCGAGCAGCGAGCCCGCCATCGTGCCGGTCTCGGCAGCCGCTCGGCGGGGCTGATCACGGGGCATCTGGTCGCCAAGATCATGCGCCGCGCGGCCGACCCGCACCAGGCGTACTGGAGCATCGCCGACTTCACCGACGCTGCGCTGGTGGAGGACGACGTGCTGGTGCGCGCGCTGGGACGCCAGGACTGGGGCAGTGTGTTCGGCCCGCTCGCACCCGTGCCCGACATCCCCCGGCCCCGCGTGCTCGCCGAGATCACCGAAGCCCTAAACCCGTCAGACCCACGCGACCGGTCCGTCAACTCGTGTGTCCTGTCTGGGCTGTCGGGGATCGGGAGATCGAGCACGGCCGCCGCGTACGTCACCACGCACGCCGACCGCTACGACCTCGTCCTGTGGGCCAAGGCGGAAACAGAAGAGACCCTGACCGGCTCCTTCCGGCGCATCTGGGGGCACCTGAACGGACACATGCACGACAGCCCGCCCTCCGCAAGCCCCTCCTACCTGCGCGAGCAGGTCCATGAGCTGCTCGCGGCGCTGCCCGGGCGCTGGCTGCTCGTCTTCGACGACGCCACCCCCGCCGGCGTCGATGCATGGATCCCACGGCTGGGCCGCAGCGATGTGCTGTTCACCTCGATCGACAGCGCCGGCTGGCACACCCTGCCCCGTGTCGCCCTGTCCCGGATGAACCACGCCCAGGCCCTCGAACTCCTCACCCGCCGCCTGCGCCTGGACGACAAGACGGCGGCTACGTGGCGCGAAGACCTGGACGCTCTGACCGAGGCACTGGAGGGATGGCCCCTGGCCATCGAGCTGGCCTGCGGATACATGCGCACCTGCCAGATCCCCGTCGAGCGTCTGGAACACTTTCGTACCCTCCTACTGGATCGGGCCCTCCCCGACAAGAGATCCAAACCCTCCGGCTATCCGCGGACCCTGGCCGCCACCGTCGAGCTGAGCCTGGAACGCCTGGCCCACAACACCGCAGACGACGGCAAGTTGCCGAACCAAGTCCGTGAAGTCCTCGGATTCCTGTGCAACTTCGCCGCCCAGCGCATTCCGGTGCACCTGGCGATGGCCTGCGCGTTCATCTCGCCCGACATCGTGCCCGCAGGCAAGGAAGCCGTCGTCCTGGACGAAGCCACCGTCCCAGTGCGGGAGATCATCCGGGCACTGATCCAGGTGTCCTTCCTCCGCTACGACGAGCCGCTCGCCTCCCGCTTCTTCGAGTTCGCCGGCAGCGACGACACGGTGTCGATGAACGCGGTCCTGCAGCATCTGCTGCGCCAGCACCTCACCCGGGGCCCCAGGTGGACACGGCGCTCTCCCGCAGCGCCTTCCACACGGCCCGCTGGCTCGGTGCGGCCCTCGACTTCGGCGACGGCGACGTGGCCTGGGAGATCGCCCCGCACGCGGCGGCCCTGGCGGGCCACGTCCAGGACAGCGAGGTCAAGGACAACCACACGGCGCTCCTGATCGGCAACCTCGCCGGATTCGAGTACATCCAAGGGCGAATCGACCAGGCGATGCGGCTGCTACATCTGGAACTGGACTGGCTTCAGGACCTGGCCGACCCCAGCCAGTTGCTGATCGCGCAGACCCGCATCTCACTGGCCCAGATGTACGCGCACCATGACACGTCCGATCCGGTGGAGAAGGCCGTGAGTCTGCTGTCGCCGCTGGTGGAGTACATCGAGCAGCTGCCCGGTCTACCAGACGGCGAGCCGGCCGCGGCGCTCCTGGCAACGCAAGCGCTCATCGTCCTGCGCAACCTTGCCAACACCGACCCCGATGATCCGCGTCTGCGCCCCGCGCTCAAGGCGTTCACCACGCTAACCGACCACCTGCCGAAGACGGCGGCGGTGACCGAGCGGCTCGAGGCTGAGCAGGTCGCTCGCCTGTTCGGCGACGGCGATCTGCAGGGTGTCGAGCACATCGCCCGCAGCCAGCTTCCCCACCCCCATCACAGCCACGCGCGCTCCTTCCACGCCGCGGAGGTCACGCGCCACCTCATCGAGGCGCTCGTCTATCAGCGCCGCTGGCCGGAGGCCGAAGCGGAGTTCGAGAGGTTCCTCCCCTACACCGGGCCGCGGTCGCTGTATCGCTCCTCCGTCCAGGACTTCGTCCACAACGTCGGTCTCGCCTGCGCCTTGGTGTGGATCGAGGCCACCGACGAGGGCGCCGCGGCGCTGCTGCACCGCGTGCTGACGGAGTGCGGCATCGAGCATCTCGATACCGCACTGCGCGAGCACGAGCGGGCCCGGTTCACGCTCCTCAAGGCGGTTGACGCCGCTGCGCGTCAGGACGCGGGTGCCTTGGTCGCTCTGATCGTCGAGCTACACGACAAGTCCTTCGATATTGACGGCATCGATGCGGCCGCGCCGTGGAAGCAGGTGTTCCAGGCCCTGCTGGAACGGGTAAAGGCCATAACCAGCAAGCAGATCCACGACCATGTGCACACGAGGGGCGAGGAGGTTTTCGACCTGGAGCGCATGCTTCCCGAGCAGAGCGCCTACCTCCGTCAGACCGCCGAGGCGGCGCTAGCCGATGTCCATTGCGCCCTCAGCGGCCAGCCCCCGTTCCAGTCGGTCGGCATCATCCGTAATCCGCACACCCACGGCGACGGCACCGGCGGCGAGCGGGCCCCCAGGACGCCGATCGTGCTGGTGGAGCCGCGCCATATGCTCACCGCCATGCCCATGACCGGGGCGCCCGCCACGGAGTACCAGGTCCACCGCATCAGCGGCGCAGGCTTTCGGCGGATCATCCCCGAGGCCATGTCCATCCCCGCCCTTCTTGAATGGCGGCTGTGCCAGCGCGGCAACCGCATGGAACTGCGCGATCAAGGCGGGACCGTCTGGGCCCGCGCACAGACCAGCCTGCCGCCCCGGTGGCACCAGGCGGCCGCCACCAGCAAACGCGTCCTGGTGCTCTACGGGTTCGGGTTCATGCTCCAAGAACCCGTAGAGCAGCGCGCCGCCTTCGCTTCGCCGCAGGCCTTCGCGGAGCACTTCCACACAGCCGCCGCCTCCGGACTGCTGACCGCGGCGTTCGTGGCGTGGGACGGTACGCGGCCGCCCAAGCGCGCCCGCCGCCAACAGGACCGTAAGCGCCGCAAACGATGAAGCGGGAACAGTTCACCGAACGCGACCGCACCGGCCAGCGGGCACGGAGCGCGAACTGCGTGAGCATCAGGCGGCCTTGAGGCTCGCCGCGATCGTCAGTGCGCGCTGCGCCCGGCCAGCGGTCATAGCCCGTTCCAGGTCGCCCGCCGCCGTGGGCGGGGGCCAAGAAAGTCCCGTGACTGGCGCGGGCGTTGCCCTCGCACCTTGTTGGGATGCCGGTAAGAATGCTGTCATCGACCCTGATGGCTTATTCGTAGTCAGCAGGATCGGCAACCAGCCACAAACGGCGGCATCCCCATACGACACGTCTGGCCATATGTGTCAGCCGAGCAGGGCGGACACGCGGACGCCTACGGTTGCCATGGGGGTGTCGGCGTACCTTCCGGGTCTAGGCCGTTCGGCCACAGCTGGTTAAGCAACTCTGTGATCATGCCCTGCCTGTACAGGGCGCTGGCGTGAGAGCGGATCCACTCGGCCATCGGCTACCTCACCCCATATCAGGCACGGACCCGCTATCAGCAACGCCTCGACCTCGCGGTATAAAACGGAAGTGTCGGACCTCAGGCAGTCACTTCAGCCATCACGCGGGACGTCATCAAAACATCTCGATCTCTTTTGAAGACACGCCCGGGACCCGGCTCAGCTGACAGGAGGAAATCCACGAAATGGGCATTAGAGTTTTTCCCAGATAGGTCGCCAGCGGAGCCGATGGCCTGGATCCAGGATCGCCCCGGGGCGAGTTGATTAGGAATTCTGGCGAGCAGCGAGTTGAGGCACTGTTGCCGACTTTGTCGGCAGGGAGAAGTCATTGGAGTGCGGCTATATTTGCGAATTTCACCTACCTCCGCGACCTGTGGTGCTCTGCAGGAAGTTCCCAATACCTTGGGCTGGTTCGTGACACTACTCGGATGGCGTCCCCATAGAGCTCGGCGGTTTACTTTCGACACCTATCCGGATTAGCTGCAATTAAAGGAGCGCGTTGGGGCATCGGGAGGATAGAGCTGACCGCACCTCGTGCCGCGGCGCCTTCCTGAGGCAGGGTAAACTCCCACAGCGGGCATCGCCCCACGAATATCCGTGCTATTAGAGGCCGCGAAGAGGCCTATACCTCTTTCGTGACTGCCGACTCACAGGGCCTCAAGTCTCAACTTGAACGCGACCTCACATATGGCCACTCCTGCTTCATACCGGCGGCACGCGCCAATGATCGACCTGCTGCGAGGCTGGCTTCAGGCAGCGCCGAGTGTCTCAGGGCGGCGCGATGCACCTGCCGGGAGCGTCGTACGGCCTAGCGCAGATCAGTCGCCTACAAAAACCCGCACACCACCTAAACCTGGATGGCGCGATAATTCCGCCATGACACCGATGGATGAACAAGCCATCCGAAAGTTCCTCTACGCCAATCAGCCACGAAAGCTGTTTGGGCAGCCAGAAGGGCAACATCTTGAGGCGAAATCCCAGGGTTACGCTCTGGACAAGAAAGAACAAGTAGCTGAACTAGCCAAGGACGTCTGCGCCTTCCTGAACGGTGGAGGTGGAGTGCTGGTCGTAGGTATCGACACGATAAATATTAACGAAACGGAAGTACTCAGGCAATTTTGTCCGCTCGGCGGCGAAGTGAAACGTGAACAGTATCGCGATCTGATTCATAATCACATCATTCCGTCCCCACTGAAGGTAGCGGTCAAGTGGTCCGCAGATAGGGAGGGTAATCGAGTCCTGTTCCTTGACATCCCCAAACAGGAGGAGAACTGCGTCTTCGTCCTGTCGGGCGCCCTCAAGAAGAATGCCCCATGGGCGAAATCGGCCGTTGTTCCGATTCGCACTGACGATGTCGTCCGCATGCTCGACGCGAGTGAGCTGCAGAAGTATATTTCGCTGGGCATGAGCATGGCTGCTACGGATCTCGCGCACAGCGATTCGGGCCCACTGCGCATCGGGTATGGACTGGCCGACCGTGAGTTGGAGTTCCAGCGTGCGTACCACCAGTTGGCGCACGTAGGCCTGGGAACCCCGGCAGGTGCGGCACAGCGCGACGGTGAGGCGCTGCTCCAGGATTTCCACCATGCCCGACCACACAAGCCTGGATGGAAGCTGTGTCTTGCACCCGGGCGTCCGCCGTTCGCGGTTCCTCTGCCTGTGTGGAACACGCTCATTACTGTTGGCCAGGCGGACCCGGGCGGCAATCCGCTGGCCGCAGTCGGCTACCCCAAACCCCCACGTGCCCGGAGGGACAGGCTTCTGGGACCCTGGAAGGTGACTGAGCGTCCCTGGACGATGAGCCTCACCGGAGGCACCTGGGGTCCAGGTCGCATCAGGAGATCCTGGCGAGGGAATGTCGCATGGCACCCAGAGTCTTCGGTCCCCGTCGTCCAAGAGAAACGGGCAGCAGGCCAGTGGACCACTGTGCAGGCACGACCGCCTCACCTCCGCCTCAGGGCTCTGGTGACCCTTCCCTGGGCTGACGCCGTCAGCCTGCGCGTCAGCCCAGTTGGCAGGCGCTTCGCCCAACAGGGCCTCCGCGCGAGCAGGCTCAACGGCGCCGTGTCCGGGCTCCTCCCCCGCCAGGTCGCTCCGCTTCCTTGGGTGGGATGGTCTGCGGACTGTGTATCAGACAAGGGACGCGCCGCGAGCTTCACGAGAAACGTCTATGCCGAGGATGGCACCCCCGTGTTGACCTCCACAGCAATGATCACCCTTCCTCCTGTGTTCGGTGCGGCTATCGTCTCGTGCGTGGACGTGAGGATCGAGGACGCCGATGCCTGGCTCGATGTCATCGGTACCAAACGAGAAGCCCGGCTGGGCATCGAGGAAATCGAACAACTACTGCAGGCTGCCTGGTGGACGGCTGCACGGTTGCTTCCGGCGGCGATCGCTGCTCCTGCGGACAGGCGGTGGATTACTCCGCCCACGGCTGAACTCAGCCTGAGCGTGGAGCGGCCTGATCAGAGGGGAACCCTGCCCACTCTGGCGTCTGTCATGGGACTCAGCTCACCGACCGCTTCCGCCAGCCGTCGAACGGAGATGGCCGTCCGCATGACCGTGTCGCCCGCTGTGAGAAAGAAACAGCAGACCAGCCTGACGAGGCAGGCTTTGCAGGCGATGGCGGATGCGTTCGGTTCCGCGAAGTTTGAGATGCAATTTAACTGATCGACTGTTCGGTCCCCTCAGACGTCATCTCATTTGGTGAGTCTGCGGTAGCAGATGAGATGACGTCTTACTGATCGTTTCAGAATGAGAGCCAGACGGTCATTCGTCGTCGAGCCGCTGAAGAACCTGTGCGAATTCGCCGTCGTCGAGTAGGCCGGCCAGCACTTGCGTCATGCTGTCGATGCCGGGATCCCGGACGATGAGACCGTCGGAGCACCAGAAGTAGCGGCCGTCCAGGGCCTCGCCGGTGTGGGACCACCTGTCCATGATGCGTGCGACCTCGGCGAGCGTGAACACGGTTGCGCTCCAGCGTGAGCCGTCCGCTGTCAGCCGAACCTCGACGTCGACATTGCAGATGGTGTCCAGAGGCTCGCCCTCGTTGGGCACGAACAACGCCTCGAACCGATTCGTTCGAACGCGATAGAAGGGTCCGTCCCAACCCCGCTCCGCGGTTTCGCTACCGGTGTTGGTCATTTGGGGAGTATGGCGAGCTAGCCCGAGCTGCTCAACAGGGTTCTCTGGCAAGCTTCAGCGTCGTGATCGCGAACCTTGTCCCCGACGAGCTGTGGGATCGGATAGCCCCTCTGTTGCCAGCCCGGCCCGTGCGACGGCATCGCCACCCCGGGCGGCTCCCGGTGCCGGATCGGGTCGCGCTGGCTGGCATCGTCTACGTCCTGCGCAAGGGCGTGGCCTGGCGCGACGTACCGAGTGGGGTGCTGGGTTGTTCCGGGGTGACGGCCTGGCGTCGGCTTCGAGACTGGACCGAGGCGGGCGTCTGGCCCCGCCTGCATGCCGTGTTGTTGAGCGAATTAAGCCGAGCGGACTTGCTGGACCTGGACGACTGCGCCGTGGACGGATCGCACCTCCGGGCCCTCAAAGGGGGGATCAGGTCGGCCCCTCGCCTGTCGACCGTGCTCGTCCCGGCTCCAAGCACCACCTGATCGTCGACCGCCACGGCACTCCGCTGGCCGTCACGCTCACCGGCGGCAACCGACACGATGTCACCCAACTCTTGCCGCTTCTGGATGCGGTCCCACCGATCCGAGGTCTACGAGGGCGGCCCCGCCACCGGCCCCGGCGCCTGTACGCCGATCGGGGTTACGACTTCGACAAGTACCGCCGCCAGCTATGGAAGCGTGGCATCAAGCCGATGATTGCCCGACGCGGCATCGCTCACGGCTCCGGACTCGGAAAAGTGCGTTGGGTCGTGGAGCGCGCGTTCGCCTGGCTGCACCAGTTCAAGCGCCTGCGCATCCGCTACGAGTTCCGGGCAGACCTTCACCAGGCGCTCCTCGAACTAGCCTGCTCAATCATCTGCCTGCGACGGCTCTCGCGATCATTCTGAAACGATCAGTTAACGGCGCTCGAGTGTCGTTCCGCGATGCCGCGTTCAGCGGTGGTGCGGTCCACTTCGACGGCTCCGCGTTCAGCGACGGCGAAGTCGCCTTCGGCCGCGCGCAGTTCAACGACGGGGCGGTCTCCTTCGACGGCGCAACGTTCGGCGACGGCGAAGTCACCTTCGACCAGGCGACCTTCAACGGCAGTCAGGTCTCCTTCGACGGCGCGGCTTTCGAGGGTGGCGTCGGCCGAACCACCTTCCGCGGCGCGCGATTCAGGGGCGGGACCGTCACCTTCAATCTGGAAGACGGCCAGACCGAACGGGCCCTGGCTATCGTCGAGAATGCCCATTCGGCGGAAGGCCCGCCGATGGTGGCCGCGCTGGCCCGTCGAGCAGCCGACCTCGGCCGGGTCGACCTGGCTCGGCAGATGACAGGCCGGGCGCTGCTGAGCGGCAAGGCGATCGTCCTCCTCAAGGAGATCGCCCAGTTGGCACCGGCCGTCGCCCGGATGCTGATCGACGAGATCTGATCGAAGCGAGTCCGCCAGGAGGAGAGAATTCGACAGGTCCGTCTGCATCGCATAACCAATCGTTCAGGGCCAAGCTCCAGGCACCGGCCGACGGAACGCCGGCTCTCCTCGCCGTATTGGCTTGACCGGTGCAGTTGGTCCCGCATCTTCCGGTCTGATTCGGACCCGTTGGAGGAGGTTTCCGCAGCTGGCGGGCAGGGCCGTTGCAGGCCGGAACCGAGAGTGTCCGGTTTGGTCGGATCCGACTCTGGCCGGAAGATGTGGGGCCAGTTCGCAGCGAGAAAGCCGCCATGGTTCGGCTGGGCGGGCCTTGAGCGCAACGACGGTCGGACGTCAGCGAACGGTGTCGAGGAGATCGAGGAGGGCGAGCCTGATCGGTCTTGGTGTCATGAGGGGGTTGTCGTGCAGGACGCTGTCGCTGTCCGCGAGCGGTGCCAGGGCCGCTGCGACGTCGGTGGGCAGGCCGGTGGCGGTGGCCAGAATGCCGGCCATGAGGACCTGCTGGTGATCTGGATTGCTGGGCGCAGCGGTGTAGGTGCGGCCGTTGAGGTGCCACGGGGCGGCGCTGGTGTCCATGGTGTCTGGGCTGATGATGGCGTCGGTCACGGCCTGTTCGGCATGGGGGTCATGGCGGATGCGGTGGACCGTTGCCTCAAGGAGTGCGGGCGCCGCGAAGTCGGCGTCGCAGCGGTGGAGCCGTTCGGCGATGCGCAGGATGAGGTCGGGCAGGTGGACAGCCGGGGCGAGGTTGATCGTCACGGCGATGGCTTCGGGCCATGTCCAGTTGATGCGGTAGGTGCCGGCGAGGTGTTGTTGCAGGGCGCGGTAGAGGCTGTGCGTGTGCGGGTCGTCCGGGAAGAGTCGGGCCAGGGCGATGCGACGCCAGCCGGTGACTGCCATGTCGATGTCGTCGTCAGTGATCAGTTGTGCTGCCGGTGTTCTGCCTGGGGGGTGAATCAGGAGTTCCAGCAGTTCACGCTTGGGGTCGTCGAGCGGGTGAAGTCTGTCGGCAGCGTGGAGCACGGGCTCGGGGTCGTTGTTGGCCTGGGCGGCCTGGACTGCTTGGCTGACCAGGTCTGGGTCGTCCGGGTTGGTGTCGGCATACCAGGCGAACACCTTCGTGTCGCGCAGGAGTTCGGGGTCGGCGCGCACGGCATCGCTCAGTGCACCGTCGAGTTCGGGGTGGCGGGCAGCAACGGTCGCCAGTGTTGCCCATACCTCGGTGAGTTCCGGAGGGGTACGGCTGAGCCGTCCGACCAGGCGTTCGGGCAGCCGGTTGCCACACTGTTGTTGCAGCGCCATCCAGTGGGTTGCGACCAGCTCGACGAGCTGCGGGTCGGGGTCGGATAGGTGGTCGTCGAATTCGACGGAAGCGGGGCGGCCATTGTTGCGCTCGACGACGCCGTCCAGGAGGGCGACGTCGCCGAGCAGGAGCATGATTACCCAGGCGGTGCGTCGGCGGTCGTCGCCCGTGTTCAGGTCGTAGGAGAGCAGTTCCTGGCGGCATTCGGCGCGCAGCCTCTCACGTGCCTGCTGCCGGCCGGGGTGTGCTGTGGTGGCTTCCGGTGTCGCGCTGTCGCTGTGGGACGCGGTGACGGGGGTGGCGGCGAGGGTACGGGCCAATGTGGTCGCAGCGGCCCGGCGGGCGGGGCTTGAGGTGTCGTGGCGCCATTCCTTGAGCAGCTCGGTCACAGTGTCGGTGTCGATGCCGCGCCGTGTGAGCTGCTGGGCGATCAGCGCGCGCAGAGCGGGAGGGAGCGGGTTGAGCAGCGCCGTGGCTTCGGCGACGATCTGCACGGCCTGTGGGCTGTTGAGCGGGCCGTAGCCGATGAGAACCGGGCCGACCTCGGGCTCGGCGCCGCTGAGACACTGGCGGGCGTAGTTCAGGACCTCGGGGAATTCGGGCCATGCTCCGATGATCCAGCCTCGTGCGGTGCCGAAGTTCTCTGTCGGCACCGCGTCAAGGCACGCTCGGGCGAGTGCCTGTGCGTCGTGGTGTTCCAGGGCCTGTTCGGCCTGAGCGGACAGGACGGGAGAGGGTTCGCCTCGTACGGCGTTCTTGCAGTCGATCCAGAGGCTGGCGAGAGCGGAGATGGCATGCTGGACGCCGTTGAGCCGGGGACGCCGCTGGATCAGCTGGAGCAGGCTTTCGATGCCGTCTGTGGGCCCCAGGACGTTGGCCACGACTTCAACGAAGTACAGAGCTTCGTCGGCAGGACCATTGATTTTGCGCAGCAGGGCTTCTCGGGCAAGGGCGTCGTCGCTGTAGTGCTCTTGCAGGGCCCGGGCGGTTGCGGCTGTCCCGTAAGACCCGTCGAGGGCACTGATCAGGCGGTCACGGACCGGGCCGGTGCGGGCGAGCCTGGTCAGGTGGAAGGTGTTGTTGTCTACCGGGTGGAAGGATTCGTGCAGGATGCGGGTCTGGGCGGCATCACGGATGGCAGGCACATCCGCCCAGGCGGCCGGCGCGAGGGCCAGGGAGTAGGCCAAGTAGTCGGTGGAGGCGATCGTGTGTGCCGCCCACTGGAGGACCGTCGCATCGTGTGGGAACGCGGTGAGCAGCACCCGCCAGGCGAGCTCCCTCCATCCCGGGGTGCCGGGCCGGCCGGGAGTGCCCGAGAGGATGGCAAGGCAGAGGTCTCGCACGGACTCGTCGCCCGCGGCTGCGTCACTGACCGTCTCCGTGGTGACCCGGTCCGGGGTATCCCCCACCAGGTCGCGCTCGAGCAGGCTGAGCAGCCACTGACGGTCGTTGTCGTCGTAGGGTTCTGCGTCTTGGGAGGTCTCGCGTGGCAGGGCGCGGAATGCGCGCAGCGCGACGGCCCGGATGCCGATGGCGCCCTGACGCATGCCCCAGGAGATCAGTTCCGTCGTCCGGATATCCCCGGGCCAGCCGGTGACCAGTGCTTCGAGCGCGGCGGCCTGGATAGTGGCGTCGCTTCCTTCGCGGGTCAGGACGGCCAGGGCCTGTGCCACTTCATCGGTGCCTGTCATGCGCTGGGCGAGGGCGTGAGCCGAGGCGTGCTTAACGACGTCGGAGAGGTCGCGCAGCGCCTTCAGGAGGATCGTCTCAACGTCCGGTACGGCGATGTCTGTGCGGCGCAGTGACCAGTAGGCGTTCGGCTCGTCGGTGGTGGCGATGGTCTTGCGGGCGAACCACGGCAGCATGACCCGGCGGGCAGTGGTTTCGGCCAGGGCACCAGTGAGGGCGGCGAGCAGTCGTTCCCGATGCGGCATCCAGGGGTGGTGCTCGACGCGGGCGCACAGCAGCAGGGCGAAGCGGGTGACCTCCCGGTGGGGCATGCGCACGCCGGTGGCCAGGGCCTCCGCGGCCAGCTCGTGGCCGCCCAGTTCGGCAGCCGAGTCTTTCGGGCCTGCGTCGAGGGCCGTCTGCAGGATCGTGGCGGCGTCGCTCGGGCGGTCCTGTCCGGCCAGCAAGGCAAGCAGCACGTCCCGCCAGGAACGGCTTCCCGCTCTGGAGCGGACGACGGCCTGCTGGTCTGCAAGGGGCAAGGTCATCAGGTGCTCGGCGCACAACTGCTCGGCAACAGCACGGTGGGCAAAGCCCAGGGTGCCGGCTCCCTGGGCTTGCAGGATGCCGAGATCGCCTTCGGCCACCTCCATGATCTGCGGGGCCAGGCGGCGGGCCTCTGCGCTGTCGTAGCCGAACAGGTCGTCATCGCACAGTGCCCGGACCACGCCGGCGCGCCACACCCGGATGCCGGCGGCAGGTCCTGTGTCGGCCTGTCGCAGCTCGTAGGCGACAGCGGCCAGCACTTGGCGGATGTCCCGGGCATCCAGTCCGCCGACGGGTCGGCGCACATCGCGGCGCCGGATGGCCGGATGCTGCTCCAGCAGTACGTCAACCAGCCGCCGGTAGGCCTCCATACGGCGCGTGGGCAGCGGGCCGCTGGACCACATCCCGGCCAGCATCAGCAGGAACAGCGGAACGGCGGCCAGCGCCTTGAGGTCGGCCACGGCCTTGACTTCGTCCAGGAAGCGGTCGGCGGTCTCACCCGTGAGGCGCTGCGCAACTTGATCTGCCTTCGGCTCGCCTGCGGCTGTGGCCGGCTCGGCGGTCACGGCCCTGGCGAACGCGGCCCGTGTCATGCTCTGCTGCTGTGCCGCAGACAACGGGGCCAGGTTTCCCACCCGCCATCCCGCCAGAGGCATCAAGCGACGCAGAGCGTAGGGGCGGCTGGAGACGATGGCGGCGACGTTGCGGCTGCGGACGAAGTTCTCCAGGAGGGTCAGGGCAGGGCGGGCACTGTCCTCGTCGGTCCACTCGTCCAGACCGTCGACGACCAGCAGCAGCCGGTCATCGGCCAGGGCCCGCGCCACCAGATCGTGCAGGTGCTGCGCGGAGTAGCGGGTGAGCCAGGCCCGGACAGCGGACTCCACCGACCGTTCGGCGTCGCCTTTGAGGTATTCGCACAGAAACGAAAACGGCAACCACACCGGCAGATGCGAGCCGAACTTCGCGGCCAGGGCTGCCGAACGGGGCCTGTTGTCCAGGAGGTCGGACACCACGAAGCGCAGCAGACTGGATTTTCCCGCCCCTGGCCCGCCGGCCACAACCGAAAGGTCTCCGTCGGCCAGCCACTCGTCGCAGGCACTGCGGGTCACCTCCAGGCCGCCCAGCTCGTCCTCGACCCGGCCGCGCTCCATCAAGCGGTCCACTGCGGGTACGGCGTCACGGTAGGACCAGAGGGCGTACCCGCCGACGACCTGTTCCATCTCCGCTGTTCCTGCCGCACCCGGGGCTGTTGCGTGGGGCTGACCGTGCCCGTCCCGGTGCTCGTCCGCCGAGAGCTGCTCTCCCGTAGTGCTCGGTGGACTCCCGAAGAACTCACCGCCGCTGTCGGTGATGTCCAGCAGGACGTACTCAAGCGGCTTCGGCAGGTGCGCGGACACGGCCGGAGCCATCAGGACCGCCCCTGTGTCCTGAAGGGCGAAGGACGCCCGGTACAAGCTGCGCAGGCCCGCGCGCAATGCCACCACATCCTGGCCAGGCAGACGGCCCGCCAGAGCATGTGCGGCCTCGGGACCGCAGAACTCGGCCACCCAGGAGCGGCCGAAGAAGTCGTCGACGATCTCGGGCAAGTGCCGCAGCCACTCGCTCACCGACTCGCGTCCCCAGCACTCGAGCCGGATCCCCGCCTTCTCCAGTCGGTCCGCCTGGCGCTCAAGTTCCTCAGCCAGCGTGATGGGACGCAGGGTATGGGTGGTGGCGTAGGTGAAGACTTCCGAGCGGCTGGCCCAGGAACCGGCCAGAAACTTGTCGACCGCTTTGATGATGCCCGTCGGTGTCAGCGACGCCACACGCTTTGACTGCAAGGTGGTGTAGCGGCGGCCGGGATCGGTGCCGGCGGACGTAGCCGGAGCGCGGGTGTTACGGACGAACAGGTCGATGCCTTCCTGGCCCTGCCCTGCCGTTCCGTACAACTCGGCGTACTCGGCCCGGCCGTCCCGCTCGGCAAGCCGCAGAAACAGCCGCTCCACGTCCGGCCACGGCAGTTGATCCAGCGGCAGATAGTCGGGCTTGGTGACGATCGGTGGCGCAACCGTGCCCGAAGGAGGAACACGCAGGCTCGTCGGCACCTCCCCCGACGACCGCACCACCGCACCGCTCCGCCTCGCCACGACCCGTATCCTCGCACGGCACTTCCTGCCATTTCTCGGCAAGTCACCGACGGGAATGGATCTGCTGGCTGGACGACGCCGTGGGGTGATTCAACCGGCACCTGGCACAACCTCCGCGCCGCCGGACCGCCACCGAGGGCCCCAGCGGCGGCGCCCTACCTTCAGGTCAGCAGGCCCTTGCGGTTCAGTATGTTCATGAGCTCGGCGCGTGCCTCATCAGCGCTTCAAGATCGCCGGCGCGGAGCGCCTTGCGTACGTCGTCGATGTTCAGCAGGCCCAGCATGTATGGCGCGTCTGGCCCGGCCGTGGCGCCGCTCGGCACGGACAGGACTCTACGGCGGGCGAACCGCGGTGGCAGCCCCCCGGAGCGTGAGGCGCACGGCCTTCTGACCAGCGCCTGCCTCCGACTTCTATTCTCGGCTGGTGCGCAGGAGTGTGCCGTTGGTGCCGGCGGTGTATTCGCGTCGCGCGTTCTTTTCGATCTTCCGCGTGACCTCTTCGCCGAGGTCAACGCCCTGCATCTCGGCGATCGCGACCAGGTACAGGAATACGTCGGCGAGCTCTTCTCCGCGGTCGGGCAGCCCTTTGCGCCATGCCGTGAATGCCTCGCCGATCTCGGCCGTGAGAAGTCCGAACTCCAGTGGAATGTCGGAGGTGTTGAACCCTTTGTCGAGCTTGTTCTTCCAGGCAAGCCTCTGGGCGTCGGTGATGTTCACGGCGGTTCCCCTTGACGATGCGGTGCGGCCTTCTCGGGGAACACTAACGAGGCTCAGGTGCCGGGGAGGCGGGAACGGGACAGGAGTCAGCCGGTGGGGCGGTGACATTCCGGCTCGGCGGCGTAGGTGAAAGCGGACACATGGCCGGTCAGGACGCGGAAGACGCGCTCGTAGGCATCTGCGAGTGCGGCGATCTCCTCCAGTTCGGGAGCCTGGCCGTCGCGGGCCATGAGGCGGCTGCGTACGACAGCGGCGGGCGCGGTGAGGTGGAGGAAGACGCCGTCGCGGGCGGTGACGAGGTCGGCCAGGTCGAGGGCCTGGTCCCAGGTGAGGCGGGATCGGTCTCGGTAGAGGGGGCCGTAGACGAGTTCGCTGACGAAGCTGCGGTCCAGGACGAGCTGGCCCGGCCGGTCCAGAAGATCGCGGTATCGGTGGGTCAGGTCCTGATGGTCGGGCGTACGCGGTGAGTGCACTGCGGTGAAGCCATGCTGGGTGACGAGGAGGCCGGCGAGGGTGCTTTTGCCGACGCCGTCGGCGCCTTCGAGTACGACGGTGCGGTATCGGGCGATCTCGTCAATGGTCACCCGCTGATCCACGTGGTCACCTCGTCTGGGCTGCGGAGCGTGGCTTCGACGCCGTACTGGACCATCAGATTGCGGTGGTTGGGCTCTCGGCCGGCGGCGTGGGTGTAGGTGCTGCGCGGCAGATATGCGGCCACCGGGCGGCCCGTGGCGCAGGCCGCCCCGATCAGGAGGGCGGCGCCGGGCGGGGTCTCGGGGCCGGAGCCGTCGACGACGATGCGCGCCGAGCTGAGTGCGGCGGCCCAGTCGTGGCGTGCGGCCGCGATGGGTTCGGGGGCCGCGAAGCGGGTCGGGCCAAGGACGGTGACGCCCGCGTTCGTGGTCAGGCCGGGCAGGGCGTAGTGCGGCGCTGTGTACGGGGAGGGCTCGGCATACACGGTGCTGCCGTCTCGGGCGGGGACGGGCGTTGTCGGGGGTGGGAGGGGAAGTTGGAGGGCGGCTTCGACGCATGCCTCGGTTGCGTTCTGGACTTGGGCGTGGTTGCGGGCGGCGAAGTTGGCGA